>ERZ832317.3741-NODE-3741-length-15500-cov-12.916607_pt1 | contig 15500 bp, 19 predicted proteins | sample MGYA00519695_ERZ832317 | MGnify/ENA primary metagenome ERZ832317 (study PRJEB31850, sample SAMEA3708726) | human gut metagenome | biome: human gut; feature: human-associated habitat; material: faeces | place: China | collected 2014 ...
AGCGGCCAGAGCGCCGAGGCGCTCGCCTCGCTCATCCTCTCGGAGTCGCGCACGCGGCGCGGCCTGCGCGACGACTGCGCCGTGCTGGTGCTGCACCTGCCAAAAATGGAAGATTCACCGCCGCGGCAGGTATAACCGTCCGCCCGACCGGCCATACTGAAAGCATCAACGGCAGAGGAGGGCAAAACTCTTGGTGAAAGGCATTTCCCGGCGGGTGATCGTGGTGGATTCCCCCGACCCGCGTATTTTTGAACAGGCAATTTTCATTCTCCGCAACGACATGGCCTCCGGCAGCGGAGGCGTCAGCTCACAGCAGCTCGTGGACCAGGCCGTCCGCATCGCCAAGAGCTATGCCCGCACGCACGGCTCGGTTCCACCGCGCCGCCTACGCATCACGCCGTGGATCTCCGCCCTGCTGGGCGGGGCCGCAATCGGCCTTGTGTGGCTGCTGGCCGTGCTGATTTAATACGCTTCCTATCATTTTTCTCCTCAACTTGGAGGGACGGCGCATGGCGCGCCGTCCCTTCCCTTTTTTCTGTCCGGTTTTCAGAAAACGCCCAGCAGGCGCAGGAAGTTCCACGCCAGACGGCACCCGTAGAAGATGATGACCACGCCGCAGACCTTGTTGATGATATTCAGCACCTTCTCGTTAAAGCGCGCGCCGAGCAGCGAGATGACAGTGGAGATTCCGAGAAACCACAACACAGACGCCGAGGCGAAGCCGCAGATGAAAAACAGATCCGTCCCCGCGGGCAGACTCGCGCGGAACGCACCGAGCATCATCGTCCCGTCGATGAGCGCCTGCGGATTGAACCACGTCACGACGCACGCCGTGGTGATGAGCTTCCAGACGGGGACGTTCACGTCGCGCCCGCCCTCGAGGCTGGCCTTGCTGCGCAGCAGCCCGATGCCGATCCAGATGACGATCAGGCTGCCCGCGGCGAGAATGACCTTCTGCAGCCACGGCAGCGCCTGCATCAGCGCGCCCGCGCCGAGAAAGCACGCCAGTCCCAGCGTGATGTCGAAGAAAATAACGATCAGCGCCGTGAGATAGACGCGGCTGCGCTTTTGCGTGAGTGCGCTGTTGATGACAAAGAGGTTCTGCAGCCCGATCGGGGCCACATACGCCAGCCCCATCGTCAGTCCCTGCAAATATATGTGCATTTCCCTATTTACTCCTTTTTCCTTATTTGATACACTGATCATAACACATCTGCGCCAAAGCGCAAGAGCGCAGATAAACCGGACTAAGTCAGGAGGAGCTTACCATGTCCCATTACGACTGTCCCTGCATGGAAAAATGTCCCCTGCACCACGCGATGGCGCTCATCGGCGGCAAGTGGAAGGTGCAGATTCTCTGCGCCGTGACGAACGCCGGGGCCGTTCGCTATAACGCGCTGCGTGCCCGGCTCGACGGGATCAGCAATACCGTGCTCGCCTCGGCGCTGCGCGAGCTGGAGCGGGACGGGCTTGTCACCCGGCGCGAGTATCTGGAGGTGCCCGTGCGCGTGGAGTACAGCCCGACGGACGACTGCCGCGCGCTGCTGCCGATCCTCGAGCAGCTCTCCGACTGGGCGGAAGCGCGCATGTGAAAAAGGCCTTCGGCTTTTTTCACATGGGGCGGCTTGCAGCGCCGCGAACTCTGTGAGACAATAAATAGGGGACGGGTGTTAACCCGTCCCCTATTGTTATGTAGTTTTAGAGCGCCAGCATAATCAGCCCTGCGAGCTCTGCTGCGCCGATGAGCGCCAGTGCGCAGAGCGCGGGCAGGCCGGGCTTTTTCACATGGATTGGCGCGATGAACAGAAGCCCTGTCACGAGCACCCCGAGCGTCAGAATCGCGGTCGAAGCGCCGGGCAGCAGCACCGACAGCAGGTATACCAGCGGGATCATCAGCGTGCTCGACGTGATGGGCAGTCCCAAGTAGTATTTCCGCGCGGCGGATGTGCCCTCCTGCCGCTCCTCCTCCGTTACGTTGAAGTAGCCCAGCCGGATCAGTCCCGCCAGCACGAAAAAGCACAGCGCCGCGTCGAACCACACCGGCGGCAGGATCCGCCCGACGGGCCCGCCGAGCGAGAGATAAGCGGGGCTTGCGGCGTAGGCTCCGCGGCAGATCATCGCCGGCAGCACGCCGAAGCAGATCAGATCGTTGAGCGAGTCAATCTGGATGCCGAAGTGCTTCTGCTGCTCGGAGCGGTCCTTTTTCGTGCGGGCGATGCGCCCATCGAACGTGTCGAGCAGACCCGCCAGCAGCAGACAGAAGACGGCGGGCAGGTGCAGCCCGTCCGCCGCGAGAAAGATACCGCCCACGCCCAGCACCGTGGCCAGATACGTCGCGATGACGGTATAGTCGTAAAAACCGATCATATGGAGTTCTCCCGTTCCAAATTCTGAAAAGATATCCCATTTTAGCAAATTTGTGCCCCTATTGCAAGCGCTGCGAGAAAATCTGAACGCCCTCGATATGGCGCAGGTGCCCGCGCAGATCCTCGAGGAAGAGCTTCGCCGACGCGCGCAGCGGCTGTCCCTTCTGCGTGACAAGATAGAAGGTGCGGCTCTCCGGCGGGTCGGACAAGCGGCAGACCTGATTGCCGTAGAGCCGGCGGAACTGGTGGGCCGTCGTCGCGGGGCCAACGCACCAGCGCGCCTCGCCGAAGGGCAGGTGCTCCACGTTCTGCGGCACGTCGGTGTAGAGCAGCGGCCGCGCGTTCACGCCGAACCAGTGGTCATGCCAGACGCGGATTTCCTCCTGTCCGGATTCGTCATGGCGTCTGCTCCTCCCGCTTTGCGGGCAGCATGACCCGGCGGATGACGCGGATGAAGTGCGCGCGGTCATAGATGACCGGGACGGGGTAGGTCGGATTGGCTTCGGCGTCGGCCCACGCGGCCATCTGTGGCAGATCCTCTTCACGGATGCAGGAAAAGCCCTCCGGAATCCGGAACTGCTGGTTCATGGCGCGGATGGCGGCGATGAAGGCGTTTGCCTTCTGCGCGTCGTCCTCCCCCGGAAGGCCCGCGGCTTCCGCCAGCCGCGCCAGCCGCCGGTAGACCGCGGGGCCGTAGTCCTCCAGCACAACGGGCAGGAGGACGGCGTTTGCAAGCCCGTGCCCCACATCATAGAGCCCGCCGAGCGTGTGCGCGATGGCGTGGACGTTGCCGACGCCCGCGCGCGTGAAGGCGAAGCCAGCCTGATAGGACGCGGCGAGCATCGCCTGCCGCGCCCCGAGGTTCCCGCCGTCGCGGCAGACCTCCGGCAGGTGGCGGAAGATTCCCGCGACCGCCCGCTCGGCCATCCGCCGCGTCTCGGCAGTATTGTAGAACCGGCCGATATAGGCCTCGACTGCGTGCGTCAGGGCGTCCATGCCCGTCTGTGCCGTCACATCCTGCGGCAGGCTCGCCGAGAGCGCAGGGTCGAGCACCGCCGCCTGCGGAATCAGGCAGAGGTCATTGATGGCGTATTTGTGGTGGTCGCTGCCGGTCACGACGGCGGCGATCGTCGTCTCCGAGCCTGTACCCGCCGTCGTCGGCACGGCGACAAGCGGCGGCACGCGGCAGCGCACCTTTAAAAGTCCCCCGAGCTGTGCGACCGTGCGCCCCGGGCGGGCAATGAGCGCCGCGGCGGCCTTGGCCGCGTCCATCGGCGAGCCGCCGCCCACGGCGACGAACCCGTCGCAGCCCGAGCGGCGGTACTGTGCGGCGATGGCCTCGACCGTCTCCACGCGCGGATTGGCCGTCACGCCGGTGTAGAGCGACCAGCCCGCGAGATGGCCCAGCATCTCCTGAAACGCGGGGGTCTGGCTCTGGCGGCGGCTCGCGACGATCAGGGGCTTGCACACGCCGCGCTCGGCCAGCAGCGACGGTACCCGCGCAAAGCTCCCCAGCCCGGTGATGCATTCCGGCCTGCGCCACGGCAGCAGCCGCGCCCCCACGGCGAAGCAGACCTGATACGCCCGGCAATAGACGTTTTTCAGCGACATACGCGACACATCCTTTCTCTTGCCCCTATTATGGCGGAAAGCGCGGCAAATTGCAACCCGCGCGGGCATTGACAGCGGGCGGCGGTTGTGCTACTATAAACCAACTTACATACTATGTTGATACTGGAGGTGATCCCGATGAACAATCCCCTGCGCGATACGCTGCGCGGCGGTGGTGCGGCGGTGGTGCTGAGAAACCGGCGCACGGAGCTGACGGAGGAGCGCACCGTCGAGTATGTCATCTGACCGTGATGCGATCACAGCCGTTGTCATGCCATCTCATATTTCCCCACAGATCCCGCCGAATTTCGTGAACATCGCCGGAATTTCCTGAAAACCGCAATTTTCGGTTGACAGCGCCGACCGGATGGTGCTATGATGCCATCAAACCAATAAGCTTGATATGTTGATGGAAATTTTTCGGAAAGGAGCAGGCGAACGATGTATATTTCTGTTTCCAAGATGATGTGCATGTACATGGACATGGCGATGCCGATGCCCATGCTTTTTCGCGTTCACCTGCAGCCCACCGATTGCAAACAGGAAGGCCATTTCGCCCATTGATCTGACGCCGCGCGCCGGTTCGATAGGAACCTGAGAAACCAACCTGAAGCGGGGAGCTGTAAAGCTCCCCGCTTTTTTCATCCAGAGGAGGAATTCACTTGATCGAACTCAGACACATTTCCAAGGACTTCGGAACCGGCGAACACGCCGTCCACGCGGTGCAGGACGTCTCGCTCACGGTGGAAACCGGTGAGATCTTCGGCATCATCGGTTTTTCCGGCGCAGGCAAGTCGACGCTCGTGCGCTGCATCAACCTGCTCGAGCGCCCCACCTCCGGCGAGGTGCTCCTCGATGGGCAGGAGCTGACGGCCCTCCCGCCGAAGCAGCTGCGCCAGACACGCAAAAAGATCGGCATGATCTTCCAGCACTTCAACCTCATGCCTTCGCGCACGGTGGCCGGGAACGTCGCCTATCCACTGCGCGGCAGCGGCCTGAGCCGCGAGCAGATCGCGGCCAAGGTGCAGAGCCTGCTCGAGCTCGTCGGCATCGGCAACAAGGCCGACGCCTTCCCCAGCCAGCTCTCCGGCGGCCAGAAGCAGCGTGTGGCCATCGCCCGCGCCCTCGCCAACGACCCGAGCGTGCTGCTGTGCGACGAGGCGACCTCCGCGCTCGACCCGCAGACGACGAAGGCGATTCTCCACCTGCTGCGCGACCTGAACGCGAAGCTGGGGCTGAAGATCGTGCTCATCACGCACGAGATGGCCGTCGTCCGCGAGATTTGTCACCGCGTGGCCGTCATGGAGCACGGGCGTGTGGCCGAGCAGGGCGAGGTATTCAATGTCTTCGTCGACCCGCGGCAGGACATCACCCGCAGCTTCATCCGGACGACCTCGAACCTGCAGAAGGTCGAGGAGCTGATCGCGGCGGATTCCCCCGTGACGAGGCTGAAGCCGGGCGAGCTCATCATCCGCTTGTCCTACGTCCAGCGCAACGCCGCCGAGCCGCTCATCTCCGTCGTGACGAAGCTGTTCGATGTGTCGCTGAACATCATCTTCGCCGACATCAACATCGTGCAGGATGCACCCATCGGCGGCACCGTGGCCATCATCAGCGGCGAGCGCTCGCACATCACGAAGGCCATCGAGTATTTCATTGACAAGAACGTAGGCGTGGAGGTAATCAAAGATGCAAGAGCTACTGAATAACTGGATTCCCAATGTCATGAGCCGGCTTCCGGACTTCTATAAGGCCATCGGCGATACGCTGCTGATGGTAGTCTGGTCGGGCGCGATCTCGTTCGTGCTGGGTCTGGCGCTGGGCGTGCTGCTCACCGTCACAAAGCCCGGCGGCATCCTGCAAAACCGCGTCATCTACCAGATCCTCGACAAGCTCGTGAGCCTGTTCCGCTCCATCCCGTTCATCATCCTGCTGACGTGGGTGCTGCCCGTCTCCCGCGCGATCATGGGTACGGCCATCTACGTCCGCGGCGCGATTGTGCCGCTGGTGTTCGGCGCGGTGCCGTTCTTCGCGCGGCAGGTACAGAGCGCGCTGGCCGAGCTGGACGGCGGCCTGATCGAGGCGGCGCTCTCCATGGGCTCGAGCCCGCTGGAGATCATCTTCCGCGTCTACCTGCGCGAGAGCGTCGCGTCCATCGCGCGCGGCACGACCATCACCGCCATCAGCCTGCTGAACCTGACGGCCATGGCCGGCGTCGTGGGCGCGGGCGGTCTCGGCGACTTCGCCGTCCGCTACGGCCACGACCGCAACATGGCCGACGTGACGAACATGACCGTGCTGGTGCTGGTCATCATCGTCTGCATCATCGAGTTTGTCGGCGGCCGCGTCGTGAAGAAGAATACGCACTGATGCGCTTACCCTTGTCCATCGAGTGTATGATATAGATCCTGTCCACCCGTCAACTTTCATTTTAAAATCACAGGAGGAAAATCACATGAAATGCAGGAGAATTTTTGCGCTGGCGCTGGCCATCGCGCTGCTGGCCTTGGCCCTGACCGGCTGCGGCTCCAAGGATAACGGCTCCGCCGCCGACGGCGACACCGTCACCGTCAAGCTCGGCGTCGTCGGCGCCATCTATGACGACATCTGGAAGCCCGTGCAGGAGGCGCTGAAGGCCGAGGGCATCAACCTCGAGATCGTCCAGTTCTCCGACTACGTAACCCCCAACAACGCCCTCGCCAACGGCGAGATCGACCTCAACGCATTCCAGCACCGCATCTATCTGCAGGGTGAGATTGCCAACTACGGCTATGAGATCCAGAATATCGGCAACACTTTCATCGCGCCCATGAGCCTCTTCTCCAGCAAGATCTCCTCCGTGAGCGAGCTGAAGGACGGCGACATCATCGCCATCCCCGACGACCTGACCAACGGCGGCCGCGCCCTGAAGGTGCTCGAGTCCGCGGGCATCATCACCCTGAACCCCGACGCGGGCTTCAACCCCACGCTCGACGACATCCAGACCTATAACATCGGCGTGACCATCAAGGAGCTGAAGGCGAACGTCATCGTCTCCGCCCTGCCCGATGTCACCGCCGCCATCGTCAACAACAACTACGCCCTTGACTTCGGCCTGTCTGCGAGCGACGCCATCTTCGCCGACGACCGTCTGGACATCGAGGACTACTGGAACCTGATCGCCGCCCGCACCGCCGACCTGAGCGACCCCGACAAGGTGGAAATCTTCCGCAAGGTCGTCGAGGCCTATCAGTCCGACGCCACGCTCGAGGTGTTCAACACCGAGTGCCGCGGCTTCTACACCCCCGCCGGCTGGGATCAGAATCTGCTGCCGCAGACCTGAGCATGAGTGAGAAAGGAAGGCTCTGACATGGGACAGACATTGCTGCTGAGCGAGCAGGACGTGCGTGCGCTCCTGCCGATGGAGGATGTGGTCGCCGCGGTGGAAAAGACATTCCGCGGCATGGGCGACGGCACGGTCGTCAACCCCTCCAAGGTCAATCTGGATCTGGGCGAGATTGCGCCCTATCCGCCCTATAACGGCTTCATGAACGCGATGCCGGCGTATGTGGGTTTTTCGGATGTGGCGGGCCTGAAATGGGCCGGCGGCAACCTCGGCGAACGCAAAAAACGCGGCATCCCCTATTGCTCCTCGCTCATTCTGCTGGTGAATCCGCACATCAACAACTTCATCGCCGTGCTCGACGGCGCGCTCATCACGAACATGCGCACGGGCGCGCAGACGGCCGTGGCGCTGAAATACCTGCTCGGCCTGAAGGACGGCGAGCGCCGCCCCATCCACCTCGGCATCTACGGGGCGGGCATGCAGGGGCACATGCAGACCCGCGCCATCTCCACCCTGTTCGACATCGAGGAGCTGCGCATCTACGATGTCTCCCGCGCCGCGCTCGAGCGCTTCCGGGAGGATATGCAGAGCGCCATCCCCGGCAGAATCATCCTCTGCGACGACCCGAAGGACGCCGCGCAGGGCGACGCGGTCATCTGCGTTACCCAGTCGAAGGACGGGTTCCTGAAGGAGGAGTGGCTCTCCCCCGAGACGATTGTGTTCCCCATGGGCTCGTATCAGGAGTGCGAGGACGACGTCCTGCTCCACGCGGATAAGATCGTTGTCGACCATGTGGAGCAGACGCTCCACCGCGGCGCGCTGTCAAAGCTGGCCGCGGAGGGGAAGATCACGCGCGAGAGCATCACCTGCACCATCGGCGAGCTCGTCGCCGGGCGCGCCGAGCTGCACCGCGAGCCCGGTCAGCGCATCGTGTGCCTGCCGATCGGCACGGGCGCGATGGACATCGGCTGCGCGAGCGTCGTGTACCAGCGCGCGCTCGAGCAGAAGCGGGGCCAGTTCTTCGACTTCGGCGTGAGCAGCGCGACGGAGTGGTAGTATTCAAAAAGGGCGGAGCCGTCTTTCAGGCGATCGGCAAGAAAGTGCAGCCGCTTTGCCTGTCCCTTCTTCGCAAGGGCAGTCTGGACATGGTGTTCATGCTGATTCTGAACCATGCCGTCGGCGTTTCCGGTATCGCATGGGTGACTCCCATTGCCGACTGGATCGCGTTCGTGATCTCCGCGGCGCTCATCGTGCCGCAACTGCGGCAATTAAAAGCTGAAGCGCAAATAAGAAAAAATCGGCACCTGCTTTTGAGGCAGGTGCCGATTTCTGTTACCCTATAATGCGCTTGAATTCTTGGCGTAAGTGGCGTAAGTTTGGCGTAAATCCGCTTTTGCACACTCAAAAAATCAAGCAACTTCAAGGCTTTGCGGTGTCTATTAATACATGCCGCCCATGCCGCCGGCCATGTCGCCGGGCTGGGGTGCGGGCTGGGGTGCCGGCTTCTCGGCGACGAGGGACTCGGTCGTCAGAACCATGCCGGACACGCTCGCGGCGTTCTCCAGCGCGCTGCGGGTCACCTTGGCGGGATCGACGATGCCGCCGGCGATCATGTCGCAGTACTCCTCCTTGTAGGCGTCGAAGCCGTAGCCGTTCTTGCCGGAGGTGCGGACCTTCTCCAGAATGACGGAGCCGTCGAGGCCCGCGTTGGCCGCGATCTGGCGGATGGGCTCCTCGAGCGCCTTGGCCACGATACGCACGCCCGTCTTCTCATCGCCGTCGACCTTGTCGAGCAGCGCGGTGACAGCGGGGATGATGTTGACGAAGATCGTACCGCCGCCGGCGACGATGCCCTCTTCCACGGCGGCCTTCGTCGCGTTCAGAGCATCCTCGATGCGCAGCTTCTTCTCCTTCATCTCGGTCTCGGTCGCAGCGCCGACCTTGATGACGGCCACGCCGCCGGCCATCTTGGCCAGACGCTCCTGCAGCTTCTCCTTATCGTAGTCGCTGGTGGTGTTGGCGATCTGGCTGCGGATCTGAGCCACGCGGTCCTTGATGGCGGTGGCATCACCGGCGCCGTCCACGATGGTGGTGTTCTCCTTGGTGACCTTCACCTGACGGGCACGGCCCAGCATGTCGATGGTGGCGGTCTTCAGTTCCAGGCCCACTTCCTCGCTGACAACGGTACCGCCGGTGAGGACAGCGATGTCCTGCAGCATCTCCTTGCGGCGGTCGCCGAAGCCGGGAGCCTTGACGCACACCACGTTCAGGGTACCGCGCAGACGGTTCACGATCAGGGTGTTCAGAGCCTCGCCCTCAACGTCCTCAGCGATGATGACCAGCTTCTTGCCGGACTGGACCAGCTGCTCCAGAATGGGCAGGATGTCGGAGATCACGGAGATTTTCTTATCGGTGATGAGGATATAGGCGTCATCAATGACAGCCTCCATCTTCTCAGTATCGGTAACCATATAGGGAGTGATATAGCCGCGGTCGAACTGCATGCCCTCCACGACCTCGCTGTAAGTCTCAGCGGTCTTGGACTCCTCAATGGTGATCACGCCGTCGGCGGAAACCTTCTCCATGGCGTCGGCAATCAGCTTGCCGATCTCCTCGTCACCGCTGGAGACAGCGCCCACACGGGCGATATCGCTGGAGCCGTTGACCTTCTTGGCCTGCTTCTTTACCTCGGCTACGGCGGCTTCCACAGCCTTGGACATGCCCTTCTTCACAACGATGGGGTTGGCACCGGCGGCCAGATTCTTCAGACCCTCGTGGATCATGGCCTGAGCCAGCAGGGTAGCGGTGGTGGTGCCGTCACCGGCAACATCGTTGGTCTTGGTGGAAACCTCCTTCACCAGCTGAGCGCCCATGTTCTCAAAGGGATCGGGCAGCTCCACTTCCTTGGCGATGCTGACGCCGTCATTGGTGATGAGGGGAGCGCCGTACTTCTTATCCAGAACCACGTTGCGGCCCTTGGGGCCCAGGGTGATCTTAACAGTATCGGCCAGCTGATCAACGCCGGCCTGCAGAGCCTTGCGGGCTTCATCGCCGCGCATAATGAGCTTAGACATAATTCATACCTCCGAATTTTTCTTAAAGTGGGGGACTGCGTCCCCCCTTTGCCCGTAAAGGGCACACCGCATCCGTAAAGCAGCAAAGCTGCTAACGGCTGCGCAGTAGATTCCCCCTCGCCAGTTTGTGAACTGGCGACGCCGTCCAGGACGGCTGGGGTCAAGGAATTTTTGCCACGCACATGTCGCGGCAAAAATCAATTCAAGCATTTTGTCAGGACACATGCCCCACCGTTCCTTCGTCCCCTTCCGGCGCAAACCAGCGAAGCGTTTGTGTCGGAAAAACGAGGAGCAGCGGAACGAGCGAGCTTTGGCCGCAAGGCCGAAGCGAGGGATGTGCAGCTTGTGACGAGTTACTCGACGATGGCCAGGATATCGTTCTGACGGACAACTACGTACTCCACGTCCTCCAAGGTCACCTTGGTGCCGGCATACTGGCTGGTGATGACCTTATCGCCGGGCTTCACGGTCATGGTGACTTCCTTGCCGTCTACCATGCCGCCGGGGCCCACGGAAATGACCTCAGCCACGGAGGGCTTCTCCTTTGCGGAGCCGGTGAGGATGATGCCGCCCTTGGTGGTCTCCTCGGTCTCTACCATTTTCAGGATCACACGATCAGCTAACGGGGTAAGTTTCATGTTGGGTTCCTCCTTGTATATTTTCATATGATAAACAATTTCAGCGTTAGCACTCAGTCTCCTTGAGTGCTAACGCTGTTATCATAGTACAACTGTCCCGGTTTGTAAAGGGGTAATTTGTAAATAAGTTATGAAGTTTCCATTGGGGAAAATCGTCGGTTCCCGCCCTCACTTGGGACCGGCACCGTAATTGGGATCACAGCCCTTGGGTCCGAAGAAATTCAACCTTTTTTCCGACAAAGTCAGACGCACATCCCGGCTGTGGATGGTCTCCCCGTCCAGACAGGTCACAATGTCATCTTCCGACTGAATGCGGACGTTTTTGGCAGTCACCACCCGGATCACCTCCGGCGGCAGCGAGCGGTAGCGGCCATCGGAATAGGCGCCGAACAATCCAGCGAATTTCAGGCGGCTGATATTTTTCACCAGAACGGTGTTTAGAATCCCGTCGTCCATTCGGGCCTCCGGCACCGGGGTAGAGCCGCCGCCGTAGTACCGGCCGTTGCACATGGATACAAGGGCAAAGTCGTCTTCGATCACCTCATCGTCCAGCGTCACGGTCCAGTGCTGGCCAATACCCCGGAACAGGAAATTCACCGCCACGGCGGCCAGATAGCTGCCCCGTCCGCTAAGGAGGGGGGAATCCCCCAGCTCATGGACGCTCTCCGCCACCCGGGCATCAATGCCGCTGCAGGCAATGGTCAGACATTGGCGGCCGTTGCAGTCGATAAGGTCCAGAGGATGGACCTCCCCGTCCCAGAGGTTTTCCGCGTCCGTAAACTTGGCGGCGTCCGGACCGAAGTTTTTCAGGAAATCATTACCGGTCCCGATGGGGATGCAGGTCACAGCCGCATTGTCAAAGCCTGCCGCACCGTTGACCACCTCGTTCAGAGTGCCGTCCCCGCCGCAGGCGTAAAGCCGGACCTCCTCCCCGGAGGACACCAGCCGTCGGGCGATCTCCTCCGCGCCGCCGGACCGCTGGGTCAGCAGACATTGGCAAGTCAGGCCATGCTGCCGCAGACGGTCCGCCATTTCATAAATGCGGCCCGTCTGGTCCTTTTTCCCGGCATGGGGGTTAATGATGAAGATATGCTGCACGGGTGACCACTCCCCTTTCAACTGAAACCGTCAAATTCTGATTACAAATTGTCATTTTTGCCCGCATGATTGCTTTTTGTATAAAATTCTCCGGTCATCTTCCGTACATAAAGGCGTCGCACTTGATCATGTTCCCCACAAAATCTTTGATTTTGCGGGGCCCCGGATCTTACCTGACCGGTCAGGCAAAGCCCGCCCGGTCCAAGGTTTTGTCTGCGGCAAAACGCTTGCGCGCCGTTGACGCGGCGTCGGCGCGCTGCGCCGTTACGGCATGATCTCCGGTCATCTTCCGTACATGAAGGCGTCGCACTTGATCATGCCGTTGTAGAGCTTGCGCTTTTTGTCGGCGGGTCGGCCGAAGCACCGCTCAAATTCCGTGTGGGAGCTGAGCACCAGCACCCGCCACTTGGGAGGCAGATCCCGGAGGGCTGCGCCGAACATTCGATACAGATCCTCGGCCTCCTTCTTTTCCAGCAGCCGTTCGCCGTAGGGCGGGTTGGTCACCAGCTGACCGTATTCGCTGTCCCGGTGGAATTTTCCCGCATCTGCCACTTCAAAGCGGATGCAGTCCTCCACACCGGCCAGCTCCGCATTGTGCCGCGCCAGCTCCACAGCGGCGGGGTCGATGTCGCCGCCCCAGATATCATAATGGCCGTGGAATTCCTTATCCATGGCCTCGTCACCGGCCTCCAGCCACAGCTTGGAGTCCATGTTTTTCCACCGCTGGGCGGCGAAGCTGCGGTCCAGGCCGGGGGCCCGGTTTTTGGCGATGAGGGCTGCCTCAATGGGAATGGTGCCGCTGCCGCAGAAGGGGTCGCAGAAGGGATCCTTTCCCCGGTAACGGGAGAGGGTCACCAGCGCTGCCGCCAGCGTTTCCCGCAGAGGGGCGCCCATGTTCTGGGCCCGGTAGCCCCGCTTGTACAGCCCCTCGCCGGAGGTGTCCAGATACAAGGTCGCTACATCCTTGATGATGGAAAACTGGATCTGATACCGGCTGCCGGACTCCGGCAGGGTCTCCACGCCGTACTTCTCCCCCAGCCGCTTAGCGGACGCCTTTTTCACGATGGACTGGCAGGCGGGGACCGAATGAAGCTGAGAGTTCAGGGAATAGCCCTTTACTGGGAATTCGCCGTCCCGTGGGATATAGTCCTCCCAGGGCAGGGCGTAGACCCCCTGAAACAGTGCCTCAAAATCACGGGCCGGGAAGGAGCCAAGCTCCATCAGCACCCGCGCACCGCAGCGGAGGTTGATGTTCAGCCGGGCAATGTCAGCCAAAGTTCCTTCACAGTGGACTCGGCCGTTTTCCGCCCGGACATTTTTTAAGTCCAGACGGCGCATCTCGTCCGCCACCAGACTTTCCAAACCAAACAGACAGGGAACCGTCAGTGTCATGGTCCATGTCTCCTTTCAACTTTCAAAACTATATTAGGGTCAGTATAACAGACTGTCCGCTGATCCGCAACCGGAAACCGTGCTCCCACCGCAAATTGGAAGTGGTTTTTCGCCGGAAACTGTGCTATACTGCAAGCAGAAATGGATTTTGCAAAAAAGGAGGGTTCTTTGATGATGAACTGGATCTGGCTGGGGGCTGTGGTGGCCTTCGGCGTTTTGGAGGCCGCTACCGCGGCATTGGTATCCATTTGGTTTGTAGGCGGTGCGGCGGTGGCTCTGCTGGCGTCCTTTTTAGGTGCGGCGCTGTGGCTTCAGATTGCCCTGTTTCTGGCGGTCTCCGTGGGTATTCTGGCGGCGGTCCGGCCCCTGATGAAGCGAGCCAACGCAAAAACCGTCCCCACGAATCTGGACCGGGTCATCGGCTGTACTGCCCGGGTAACAGAGGAAATCGACAACGAGGCCGGCACCGGGGCCGTGTATGTAGAGGGCAAGACCTGGACCGCCCGCAGCAGCGACGGCACGGTGCTGCCCATCGGGACCCGCGTGATCGCGGAGCGGATGGAGGGCGTCAAGCTCTATGTGAAGCCGGAGCCGGTAAGCTCCACGCGGCAGAGCTGACCGCTTAACTGAATAAAACCCCCTGCGAGGAAGCGGCTATGCCGTTTCCCGCAGGGGGTTTTTATCTTCTATCTTCGGATGGATGCCCCATCGCGCACTCGGAAGATTTTTGTTTTGATCCGTCCCGGTGCAAGAGGTTCCATTCAATTTCGATTTGACAGAGTCCCTGTAAGCACCCGGCCAAAGCAGATCAGCGTCCCGGCCTCCGCTGCAGGCAAGGTCACATCCCCATCCGCACGGCGGCGGTTCAAAGAAAACAAATGTACCGTACCGGAATCGTCCCGGTCATACTGCCGGCAAAGGACCTTGCCGTTCACGCTGAAAATACCTACATCTCCCTCTCGCAGAGGCGTGCGGCTCACATACGCCACCGCGCCGTCCTCCAGATAGGGGGCCATAGCGTCCCCGCTGATGCGGACGGCAAATTCCGCCGTCTGCGGCACTTGCTCTGTGACGGAGATCTCATCAAAATCCTCTCCCGGTACTGCGGAAACACAGCCTACCGCCGCCAGCGTGTGGTACAGGGGGATGATCCTGCCCTCGGGCCGCTCCGCCGGGAGCGGGGACGTCTCCTGTCGGCAGGCCCACAGCGCTTCGGTCACAGACTGCACCGTTTCACGTCCCAATGGGGAAAGTTCCCTGAATTTCCGCAGCAAAGTCTGTTCTTCTGAACTCAGCGCCTGTCCGCCTCCCCGGAAGCTGTCCCGAAACAGTTGATTGGGATCTGTCTCCAAACTGTCAAACAGCCGCAGCATCACATCTTCCTTTGGAAAGCTCAGACCGTTTTCATAGTTGCTCACTGCCGAGGGGGACACTCCCAGCCGCCCCGCCAGTTCCCCACGGGACAGCTTCAGCTCCCCACGCCGGAATTTAATTCGTTCGCCAAAACTCATGGAAAAAAACTCCTTTCGTTCTGTTCCTCGACAACTCTCGACACAGGTGTCTTAATCATAACGAAAAAAAGTGTTGCTGTCAATCCATTTTAACAAGTTTCTTGTAAAATTATTCTTGACTTAGCAAAATTCTTGTGATAATGTTACCTAGTTGACAGGGAACTTGTCCTGGCGATAAGCAAAAGCCACATGGGAAGGAGGGCAGCAAGCAGACGGGCCGCAGGCTGTTCCATGCAAGTCATCCGGTTCCGCTTTCTCCGGTCCACCCGCTGAAACCGTGCGGCGAATACTGCGGGCAGAAAAAAATCGAGCGCAGACAAAGTCTGCGTTCGATTGGTGGGGGAAGGTGGATTCGAACCACCGAAGTCAGTGACAACAGATTTACAGTCTGCCCCATTTGGCCGCTCTGGAATTCCCCCATATGAAATTGTGGAGCTGGTGGACGGATTCGAACCCCCGACCTGCTGATTACAAATCAGCTGCTC
>ERZ832317.3745-NODE-3745-length-15483-cov-18.863236_pt1 | contig 15483 bp, 17 predicted proteins | sample MGYA00519695_ERZ832317 | MGnify/ENA primary metagenome ERZ832317 (study PRJEB31850, sample SAMEA3708726) | human gut metagenome | biome: human gut; feature: human-associated habitat; material: faeces | place: China | collected 2014 ...
CGAAGAGCGCGAGAGGGGCAGTCCGAAAACATGGCGCGATTTCCCGATTTCCACCTGAGAGCCCCCTCTGCGAGCCAAAATCCGGCGGAAATCGGGAAATCGCGCCCTGCCTGAATCTCTCGAAAGTGAAAACCTGGAAATCGCGCCATGTTTTCGGGCTGCCCCTCTCGCGCTCTTCGCGTTCGGTATAATCCCCCTCATGAATGAACATCGCACAACCGAAGAGCAGAAGGCGCTTGATGCGCAGTATATGGCGCTGGCCTTGGAAGAGGCGCGGGCTGCCGGGGCGGCGGGGGAGGTGCCCATTGGGGCCGTGGTGGTGTACGAGCCCATCGACCGCGGCACGCGCCGACCGCTCGCCGAGCCGCGCGTCATCGCCCGGGGGCGCAATCGCCGCGAGACTGATCGCGATCCGGCCGGGCACGCGGAATTTCTCGCCATGAAAGAGGCGGCTCGCGTGCTGGATGCCTGGCGGCTAACCGATTGCACCGTCTACGTCACGCTGGAACCCTGCATCATGTGCGCTGGTCTCATGCACCAGGCGCGGGTGGCTCGCTGTGTGTACGGCGCGCCTGATCAGAAGGCGGGCGCGGTGGGCACGCTGTACGATATCCATGCCGATACGCGCCTGAACCACCAGTTCGAGGCAACGGGCGGCGTGTGCGAAGAGGAGTGCGTGGCCCTGCTGCGCGACTTCTTTCGCGCCCGACGCAGGAAAGAGAAGGAACGCGAATGACCGAGAATGCGCAGCGCAATCGCGAGGCGGAAGTGAATCTGCTGGCGGCGGCCCGTGAGGCTCAGTGGTCGGCGGCCGCCTTCATGGGGCCGAACACGATGAAGCTGGTGTCACCGGCGAAGGTGAACCTGCTTTTGGCTATCGGGGCGCGCCGCGAGGACGGCTACCACGATGCCGACACCATCATGCACGCGCTCGCGCTGCATGACGCGCTGTATCTGCGTGCGGAAGGTGTTTCGGCCGACGAGTTGGCGAAGCGCGTTGCCGAAGGGGGCGCCCGCGCCGACGTCGCGGTGGGCGGCCCGGCGGACAACCTCGTCATGACCATCGACTTGGCTGACCGCACGGGCCAAGACCTCGCTGTGCCGGCGGCTGACAACCTCGCCTTCAAAGCTGCTGATCGCCTGTCCCGGGCGGTGGGCCGCGATCTTCCCGAGGCCATCCAGCTGCGCATCGAGAAGCACATTCCGGCCCAGGGCGGCTTGGGCGGCGGCTCGTCGAACGCGGCGGCGGTGCTCGTGGGCCTCGCGAAGGCGTGGGATCTTGCGGCCGATGACGAGCGCGTGGCCGACGTTGCCCGGTCGCTCGGGGCCGATGTCGCGTTCTTCCTCCATGGCGGCTGCGCTCTGCTCGGCGGCGTCGGCGAGGTGCTGCAGCGCCGTTTGGAAACGTCGCGGCGCGCCGTGGTGCTGGTGAAACCGGCGGAGGGCGTCTCCACTGCCGAGGCCTATAAGCGCTTCGACGCTGCGCCGCGCCCGGTGCCCGAAGAGGAGCTCGCCCGCGACCTTGCTGCCACCCGTGCCGACGATGTGGCGCTCGCCAACAACCTCGCTCCGGCGGCCGAAGCGCTCCTCCCTGAGTTGTCCGTCGTCCGTGCATGGCTCGCCGAACAGGCAGGGGAGAACAACGTGCTCCTCTCCGGTAGCGGCTCGGCCACCTTCGCCCTCGTAGACACCTTCGCCGAGGCCAGCCGCATCGCCACGGCCGCTGCGGCTCGCGGCTGGTGGGCGCGCCCGACGAGTCTCTCCGGCCTGCGCGCCGCCGTCGCCCCTTCGCGATAAAGAGCGCCGGGTAACGAATGGCCGCGCCGTCGTTCATCAGCTGCCCTTTTCGTATACACTGGCACTGCCGCAATCACGTGCGCTAGTGTCCAAGGCATCTCGCCGATGCCGCCCGAAGAGAAAGGATGAGAAGTGGGTTTTCTCGCTCGCCTGTCCCGCGTTGTCCCTCTGCTCATCGTCATGGCGGTGGCGGCGTTCATCATGGAGGCCGCCGTCCACTTCCCGGCACTGAGCCGCTTCAACGGCTATGACCTGGCCTGTCAGCTGCCGCTGCTGGCGGCGGGACTGGTGATCTGGTGCGGCAGCTGGCCCCTGATCTTCCGGGGTGCCGCCGCCCGATACGAGAAGGTTGACCTGTAAGCGAGTGACTCTCAGCATCATCTGCGGACGGCAAGGACACCCTCTGAATAAGCATAAAGAGGACAGGGCTGCGCCCTGTCCTCTTTATGCTCTCTCAGTCCGCCAGACCTTTCCCGGCGGAAAACTGATCGTATTTCGCCTGAAGCCACTGCTTCAGCTCCTCCCGCAGGGCGGCGGTCATAAAGATGGTGCGGCAGGAGGCTTCGGTCTTGGTGTCTTTCAGGATGAGGGAGGTCTTGCTGCCCTCCAGCTTGTCCGGGAAGATGCGGAGGATGCAGCCCTTGTCCACCTGTGCCAGCGTGTCCTTCTGCACCCGCTGCATGGAACGGTTGACGGTGAAGGTGCCCATGCCGTTGGCAGCATCGAAGTCGATGTCCTCCGGGGTCAGACCTGCCACCTCCCCTTCCCGCAGCGCACCCACCAGCGTCAGGTGCACCGCCAGATGCAGGATGGGATCCTCCATGCTGTCCAGTGCTGCCCGCATCTCCTCCACCTCCCAGATGCTGCGCTCTTGGGTGGTCTTTTTGGGCGCTTCCACCGGGACAGGGCTTTTGATGAGGATGCCCCACTCCACCGCCAGCAGAAAGGAATTGTGCAGCAACTGGTGGACTTCATGGAGGGTAGTGCCGGAAAGGGTACGCTTCTGCTGCTTGGGTGAGAGGTCTCGCCGCTTGCCACCCACATACTGCCCGCAGGGGGTCTTGCTCAGGGTGTCGTACAGGGCTTCGATGTGGTAGGGCCGCAGCTTCTGCATCTGCATCTCCCCGATATAAGGGATGATGAGATTCTGGATGAGCGCCAGATTAGACTGGTAGGTTTTCGGTGCCCACTTGTGCTTGCTGCACTGCTTGGGCAGCCAGTCCATCAGGAACTCTGCTACCGTCACCGTGGACGGGATCAGGAAATTACCGGTTGCCAGTTCATGCTCGATCTGTTTCTGGCGTTTCACCGCCTCCTCCTTGGTGGGAAAGCTCTCCCATTTGTCGCAGCTCTTGCCGTGCTCGTCCTGATAGGTGTAGCGGACACTGTAAGAGCTGCCGCGTTTCGTGATATATGCCATAGATTTGCCTCCTTATCAAGCTGCCCGGTAGAGCCACGCATCGAAGCTGTCTTTCGGGATGCGGATGCTTCCGCCTGCCCGCAGGACACGGAATTCGGTAGTGCTGTTGCACAGGTTGTAGGCGGCACGCTGGCTAATGGCCAGCATCTGCGCGACCTCCTTTACCGTGTACACCAGCTTAGTGGTCTCAGGGCTGTTGGTCGGAGACTTGACGGCATTGGTTCGAGTGACCACCTCCATTGTAGCCGGATCAGAGTCCGACTGCAAGGACTTTTTCGTATAATCCGAAAATTTCACATTCTCGTACATTTTATTACACATAGGCATTGCTCCTTACTTATCGTGACGCACCACAGGCTCCTGCGTGCGGTTCTCATAAAAACGAATGACCTCCGGCGGGATGCTGTCCAGCGTTTTCAGGGCGGTTTCGTAGTCCTTCCGCAGTTTGGCATCCTCCAGACGCTTCAAGACGCTCCCTTCCGTTGCTTTGTCCAGCGAGGCAGAGAGCGTCTTGTTCTTCTCTTTCAGCTTTTCGTTTTCGGCGGCGGTCTTGGTGAAGGCGACGTTGTACTTCCGCAGCTGGTCCTTCATCCGTGCTACGTTGGGGATATAGCTGTCCAGCACCTTGCTGATCTCCGCTGCACGGCTCTTGCCGTTGAAGGGGGTGATGCCCACCAGCAGGGCGTCCAACTGCTCCTTCTGCTTGGTCAGTTGGGTCATTTCCTTAAAGACGCGGGGCGGGATGTGCTCCCGCCCGGTCTGGCTGGCACTTTCACCCCGTTCCAGCTCCGGGTACTGCTTGACCATGTGCTGCCAGAACTCGTCCTGCCACTTCACAAGGTTCTTGCGGTTGCCGATGATCTCCTTGGCGCTCAGCCGTCCGTCAGCAGTCAGGGGCACAAAGCAGAGGTGCAGGTGGGGCGTTTTCTCGTCCATGTGGACAACAGCAGAGAGGAAGGTATCCGGGCGCTGTCTGCCCTCCAAAAATTTCAGGGCGTACGCAAAGTACGCCTTGACTTCGCTGTGCGTCTTGCCTTTGAAAAACTCCGGGCTGGCGGTGACGAGTGCTTCCACCACTCGCACGCTGTCCTTGCGGACACGGCAGTGGGCGGCGGCTATCATGCGGTCGGCTTCTTCCCGGTACCTGCCCTGTGGCTGCACCAGATGGAGGTTGTAGCGGCTCCGGCTCGTGTCGATGTCCGGGTTGCTGGCGTACTGCTCCTTGGTGCGCTCGTTGTGGGCTTCGATGGGGCTGATGGCAGGCCCCTTGTACTTTTTGAACCTTAAAATGCCGTATTGGGCTTTCATAGATCACGCTCCTTCTTGGGGTGTACAAAAAATCTGTACGGACTTCAAATAACCTGTACGGTCTGTACGACGTACAGAAATCCGAAATATAAACGATACCACGTTTTAATTTGCTTCGATTCGCCGTACAGGTGCGTACAAGTACAGACCGTACAGGTTGTACGAACTTCTTCCGTAAAAAAATGCACTTTTTACGGGCAGGGGTGGACAAGCGGTTCGATGCCCACGAAACCACGCACCCTGCGGCCACCGGGCAGGTAGATGTTGTTGGTGGCTTCAAGGTTATAGCGGCGGTCATTCTGACGCAGCTCTGCGCTGAAACGGATGGCCGATACGCTGTGACAGGCGTTGTCCTCGCACCACAGTTTGTAGATTTCATAGAAATCTTTGGAACTGATGGAGTAGTCTGCCTTAAAGCGGAAGTAGCCCTCGGATTCCATAAAGTCGATGACGTTGTTGCTGCTGCGTTTGATGGTGTCCACGTTGGCGGCGGCTCGTTCGCTGACCGTGAAGCGGAAATCGTTCTGCACCAGCCGGTGCAGCCCTTCCAGACACCACAGCAGGATGCCCTCCATCTCGGCACACATCTTCTCCACAAGGAAGGGGTCGTCTGTGCGGTCGGCAGGCTTGTCCTTTGTGGTCAGGATGAGCTGGCGGCGAAAGAAGCCGTCCGAATGGTCGTACAGTGAGGTCAGCGCACCGTTGCCAAAGCAGAGGAACCGTGCGTAAATGTCCCGCTGGTAGCTCTGGACACCCTTGCGCTCCAAGTCCAGCTTGGCCTCGGCAGTCACGATGGTCTTGATATAATTCGTTTTAGGCAGGGCGTTCATGTCCATGTCATCATCGATCATCAGCAGGCGGCGTTCCAGATCGGCACGGGCAAAACGGTTGTTCTCGACTTTCTGGACGCTGCCGTTGCTGGCGGCATCTCCCATGAGTCGCTTGAGCACCAGCCCGATGCGGGACTTGCCCTCGCCGCCCTTGCCGACAATGAGCATCATCTTCTGCCCCTTGGTGCTGGGGATCAGGCAGTAGCCCAGATATTCCTGCAAGGTGGGGATGTCGGCATCGTCCAGCAGCTCGTGCAGAAAGGTCAGCCAGCGTTCCGGGTTGGATGCCTTGGGGTCGTACTTCACCGGCAGGCGGTTCTGACAGAACAGGCGGCTCTCTTGAAAAGAGCCGTCCGGCAGATGGTACACGCCGTTCTGGAGGTGGATGCAGTCCTGCTCGATGGGGAACGGGTCGGAAAAAGCCAGCAGCTTGATGGTCTCCAGAATGTTGGTGACCTTTTTTGACAGGCCGGAGGTGACATATTCCTCGATGTTCTCCAAGATGCGCTGCTTGATCTCGCTTTCGTCCTCCACCGGGCCGTCCAGCGTGTACAGCGTACCGTTGACGCATTTCAGCGGCCACTGTTCCAGAAAGGCGCGGCCAAACTGGACTTCATCGATCTTCTTGCCGTTGTACCAGTCCGGCCATAAGGGGTTGCGGGAAATGTTTTTCTTCATAGAGTGGTTCTCCTTTAGAAAAGTGAAGTGGTGGGTCTCACGGTGAGACCCACCACTTCAGGTGAATGAATCGTCAGGCACACTTTGCCAGAGCAAGGCGGTCGGTGCGCTCCTCCAGCATCAGCAGGTACGACCCGGACAGCAGCTGTGCGGCGGCATCGGCCTTCTGCTGGGGCGTTCCGAATGCAACGCAGTCCGTCAAGTGCTCGATGGTCTCGGTCGTGTGGAGGGCTTCTTCAAACCGTGGGTCATGCGGCTCCTCCGGGGTGGCAGGCTTGTAGCGCTCCTGCCAGTCGTGCAGCAGGTCAAGATAGTCGGTCAGCACCCGCAGGCAGTAGGCGATGTCGGCCCACTGCTCATCTGTCAGGCCACGCTTGGGCGGCGGCAGAGCGATGGCATTGGCGGGCGGCTTGTCCGGGTCAAGCCCGAAGTCACTTGCGAGCTTCTCGGCGGCTTGCCGGGGGTTCAGGTCGAACAGCCTGGCGGTGAGGTCGATGGCATCTCCATTGGCTCCACAGCTAAAGCAATAATAATAGGTGTCGTTCAGCTTCATGCTGGGGTCGCTGTCGGAATGGAACGGACAGCGCACCATGCCATGGCGGTCGGGTCCCATGCCGTACATCTCTCCCACCTGCCGAACGGTGATGGCGGACTTGATCTTTTGATATAAACTCAAAATTTCTCCTTTGCTCAAAGGTTCTGGCACGGATCATTTTGATCCCTGCCACGTTCAAAATCACCGGTGTTCCCAAAATGGGAACTTCGGTGAAGCCGGTCTCCCTTGCTGCCTCCCGACAGGAAATCTTTTTGGACTCTGTGTCGGCCCCATGCAGGGCGCTCGCTCCCCCGATGGGAGGTCTTGGCGGTCTGGGCAGTTCGGACGGTCATTCTGTTCTCAAGGTCCTATAATGAAAGATATTTCAGAGGGCTTTCGCGGGAAGCCCTTAATATGTTCGCTGCTGGGGAGTTACTATGTTTTCTTTCTGTCTATAGGATAGCACCTCCATGGCCGCTGTGCCGTATATCCATAATGTCGGAAAACAGGTGCAGAAACTGCAAAATTCCACGCTTATGGACAGGAACCGCTGGAAGTGGTATACTGTGCAAAAAACATCGGAGGTGCGACCATGAACATCAAGCTGACACTGGGAGAACGGCTCAAAGACCTGCGTGTGGAGCGGAATCTGAAGCTGGAAACGCTGGCAGAGCAGACGGGTCTGTCCAAATCGGCACTGTCGAAATATGAGAGCGACGATGTGACCGACCTCAGCATTTATGCGGTGACAACGCTGGCTGAGTTCTATGGCGTGACCACCGACTACCTGCTGGGGGTGACGGAAAACAAAAAACGCCCAGATGCAGTCCTTTCGGACTTGCATCTGAGCGATGGTGCAGTGGACGTATTAAGGAATGGAAAATTCAATCATCGGCTGCTGTGCGAGCTTTTGGAATATCCCGATTTTTCCCGGTGGATGAACGACCTTGAGATCTGTGTGGACGGGCTGGTCAGTGACCGCATCCGGGATATGAATGCCATGGTAGAAGCCACCCGGCAGGAACTGGAAAGACGATACCATGCCGATACAGAGGACCTGACCATGCGGACGCTGAAAGCGGCGCAGATCAACGAGGATGAATATTTCGGGCGGATCCTCTATGATGAGCTGGCGGCGATCCTGAAGCAGATCAAAGCGGCACATGGGACCGATAAGACCACGTCGGACGGCGCAGCCATCGAGCAAGCGAGGAAGCAGCTTGAAAATGCGCAGAAGTTTGAAGGTTCCCCGTTGGAAAAGAAGATGAATGTCCTGATGGGACAGATCGGCATCGACTATTCCAAGCTGACGAAAGAAGAACAGATGACCTTGCTGCGAGTGTTCAATAAATCCTCTATGTTAAAGCACCGCACAAAGGCCGGGATGCGGGGCAAATACAGACGCTGATTATTTACCTTGCGGCTTATAGGGAAAAACGCTGCTACGGCAGGACGGGAGAATGTACACCATTGGTTCCTCTGCAAGCCTGCGCTGGGTGGGCAGAAACCATTAGCTGCCATCCCCATCCGCGCATCCTTCTGCCGCAGAATAGGTGCTTGCCGGAGCTGCTCGCAGTCCCTTTTCCGCATCAGCCGGAACCAAGGTGTAACACACTAGACTTTGCAAACAAAGTCGTGTGCCACGAAACCCCGGCACGGTTTCTTTGGATTCTTCCGGCTATTGCGTTGCTTCCCGGTTTCAGACAATAGAAGATGCGGGCGTCAACTCGTACACATGATCGAACTGGGCTTTACGTTCGTCGCTCAGGTGATGGCTAATCAGGATCAGGGTCAGGTCAGGGTTGGACAGCAGGCTCTTCTCCACGATGTCGGCGTTCTTCTGGTCCAGGGCGCTGGTGCCCTCATCCACCAGCAGGATGCTGCGGTTATGGATCAGAGCACGGGCGATGGCCACGCGCTGCTTCTGGCCGCCCGAGAGGGCGTTGCCTTCCTCGCCCACCGGCGTATCCAGACCCTTGGGCATATTGGCAAGGTCGCCTGCCAGGGCGCTGTCACGCAGTGCCTTTTCCATCTGCTCGTCGGTAAAGTGCTCACCCAGGGTAATGTTCTCACGGATGGTGGTATTGAACAGGAACACATTCTGTTCGATGTAGCTCATTTTCTGCTGGAGCTGCTCGGGCGTGTAATCCCGCACGTCTCTCTCGTCATAAAGGACCTTGCCCTGGTAGCCGGGCAGCCAGCCCAGAAGAATCTTCAGCAGGGTGCTCTTGCCGCAGCCGGAGGGACCGGTGAGGGCGTATTTGCCGCCTTTCTTGAATTCCGCGTTCATGTGGACCAGGATCGGCTTCTTTTCATCGTAGCCGAAAGAGACATCCTTGACCGTAATGCCTTCCTGCAGGGTAGGCAGACCGAAATCAGGAAGCTGCGCCTCGCCGGCATGGATGGTAATCTTATCGAAATAGGGCTTGCTGGCCGAGAAGGACACTGCAAGTTTGGACACCTGGTTCAGTCCATTATACACGCCGGCGCAGATGGTACCGGTGCCCATAAAGGTGGCCAGAGGAATCATATCATTGAGGATCAGGACACCCAGCAGGATGACAACGGCCACTTGGCAGACGGCGCTGACATAGGCCAGACCACAGCCGATGCCGTCCTTGTTGATGGTCAGTTTGTACTTGGCCTGCTCCATGCTGTCGCTGGCTGCATCGACTCCGCTGGTAAACCGTTCATCCTTGCCAAAGAAGCGAAGCACATCGTAACCTGCCAGCAGATCCTTGATTTTACTGACGCTGTCAGCCTGGCTGGCGGCACAGGCTGTGCCAACGGTTCCCAACCGTTTGCTGAACAGACGAGGAACGAAGATCATAACCAATGCGATGACCAGAGAAATCACCAGAAGCAGCCAATGAATGGATGCCAGTGCAACGATGCCGAACACCACCTGTGCCGCAGAACCCATGATGGTGAAAAACGGAGTCCAGGCCATCTGCTCAATCTGGTTCACGTCGTTGGTAAACTGGGAGAGGTACTCGCCGCTCTCCTGCTTATGATACTCCTGATGGGTCTTGTGCAACAGGCCCGCTGCCATATCCCGGCGCAGAGCGTTGTTCATCCGGCGCACGGCCCGGCCCTGGAAGAAGGTCTCTGCAATCAGGCAAAGGACCACGGCCAGCCAGGTCAGCAGAAGAAGAATGATCCGAATGGTGAAAGCCCGCAGATCACCGTCCAGCAGTCCCTGGGTGATCTGAATCTGTACCAGACTGGTGCAGACCTGCAAACCATAGGCAACAACCATACAGATGGAGGCCGCTGTAACAGTGGGCCAGCACTTTTTGAGATAATACTTCATGATTTCCACCTCTTCTGTGATCGTTCCATCTGTCTCTATGAACAGTGGATTGTGTGCTTTGCTCTTTCTGATTCAAATTGTAGCACACAGGATGAGGAATAAACATATCGTTTTGCGTTAGTTAACTGATTACACACATTCTGATTTTCTATAGAGGCAAACTGTCTTTCCATCAATAATTTCAGACTTTTTGCACTGCATATTCATGCAGCGCAAAACATTCCGGCAGCTACGACACTCGGGCTTCAGATCAGAAAAGCTCCACCGGCAGTTAACCTCCGGGTCGATCACAATACCTTTTTCGGGATCAACCCAACCTAACTGGTTTTGCGGGTGGTCAAGCGCCACAGTGCATTTGCCAATTTTTCCATTGGCCCGGAATACCATGCTATGTGGATAGGAAGCGTAGCACACCTGTGCAAGGGCTCCGTTTCTGTGGTTATGACACGACATCCCGATCTTATCCAGATATGCAACATGTTTTGCTACCAACACATCTTTTGTATCCTGATGAAGGATGGATAGACTGTGGACGCCTTCACCACCCCAGTCACCAACAGCACGAACAAGTACGGCGAAGCGTTTGTCATGCCCAAACAGACGGTACAGATAATCATACCAACTGTAGTCCTCATCATCGGCCAGAATATTGTGGCGCAGCGTGATATGAAAGGAATACTCTGCCGGCGGCAACTTGGAAAGAGAGGCCAGATTGTTAATGATGGTCTGCAGGGTTCCTTTGCCGGATACATGGGGCCGAGCCTTGTCGTGATTCCAACCATCAATTGTAATTTGATAGCTGGTGATCCCTGCCTGATAGAACTGCCGAAATAGCTTGTCATTCAGCAGATAACCATTGGTGGTCATATTGGCAGCATAGTGAAAGCCATACTGTTTCTGCAGATTTTGCACAATGTTGGACACTTCCAGCACAGTGTCTTTGCAAAGAGTAGGTTCACCTCCAAACCATGCAAGTATGACCTGTTTATAGCGCGGCGCTTGTGCAGTTATATACTCCTCAATTCGGTCCAGTGTGTCACGAGTCATACTGGCTGCCGGGTGGTTTTTGTGGCAGTATGAACACTGAAAATTACACCCTTCAGTAGGAATCAGTGTGGCCATGAAGACATCCCAATTGAATTTTTGAGGTAATATTGGCTTGGGTTGAATACAACTGAAATTTTCTCCTAGGCAATCGGAGATGTATCCAGACATCATATATAAGCCCTCTTGATATTGTAGACTAAAATTAGTTGCCGTTCTTTTTTTCTTGAAGTGAAAGCAACCATGCGCTCTTCACAGAAAGACAGATGCCAATTCCAACTACGGTCATAAAAGCACCGAGGATGACAAAACAAGCCGTTGACCCGGCGCTCACCAGTAGTGATGAGCCAAACAGATAAAAAATTTCAGTAACATTGACGCCCATGTTGAAGACGGAAAGCAGCTCGGCGCGATTGTCTTCCCTGCCGGCAGCATCTACAATGCTGTTTTGGACTTCTCCCAGCAGATAGGATGGAATATCCAAAAAAAGCGGAAGGATCAGCATAAATAGGATAGTCCAAACCGGCACATTGACCAAGCCCAACACACCAAGGGCTATTCCACTCAGAATGAAAAACAGTGCCATCATTTGATTATAGTGTTCAGGCTTGGTACGGGCGAGAATCCGTTCGGACAGCAACTGAATTGCAGAATAACCCATAATAATTGCGGCGAGCCAGGTTTCATTGATCCCGCACAACTGCAGCTTCTCCGCATAGAAGAAATTGATCAGAATGCGGCCAATGTTCAAAGCTGCCAAAATCATTAGAAGCATCCATATCTTTTTCTGCTGAAACAACTGCGGATAGGGAATGTTTTTCTTTTGGCGCGTTTCACTTCTGGGCTGCACTGTTTCCTTGGGGATTTTTAAAGAGGTAAAGACAGCAACAAGGTTTGCGGCAATCGTTGCCAGAAGCAGACCCTTGATGCCAATCAGCGTGTACAGGACCGCATAAGCTAGGGTACTGGCAAAAAATCCGACAGTTCCATAATTGGCGACATGTGCAGATTTTTCAGCGTAATGTTCCTTTGAAAACATAATATAAATATAGCCGCTCTGCGTCCCAGAAGAAAAGGAAGCCGCTGTGCCTTCGAGGATAGCCTGTAAAATAAACAGACTATAATTGCAGCTTACATGAGCCAGCAAGAGGCAGGTTCTCGAAATGAGCAGCGCGATCTGGTATAGTACCAACGTGGATTTATAGCCAATGCGATCGGTCAGCTTTCCGAGAGGAATCTCTGTGAGGAGGACCATAGTAGCCATAATTGCTTGCAAAATGAAGAATTGGCTGAGAGAGATTCCTGCAGTGGTTCGTACCAGTAGAGAGACTGGGGAGAAAAACACCAGCCCATTGAGCAGAGAGGTAAGGTCAAGTGCATCTGTTTTCAGCTTTGCGTTCATTTTGATTCACCTCGTTATATTTGGATTTAATATAAGGAATAAACAGTGTTTTCATGAAGTGAGAAAAAACTTCTTCTTCATATGTACAGCACTTTTTGAAATCGATTTGGTGGGACAGCTGACATCCGCCACCGCAGAAGCCACCGATTTTACAATCCTTACACTCCGCATAAGAATTGCAGGTTACAGCGACGGGCCGATAATTTGTTAAATTTTCATAGGAAAAATCAAAAAGGCTGTACCTAGATCTACCAACTGTGCAAGTACAACGATATGTTTTCAGATTCATATCAACATAAAAAACATTACTGGATGACGAAGTGCTCCAACAATAACTATGTGTTTGTTTATGCTCCCGCAAATTCAACTTTAGGCCCATTTTGTCGGCAAAGTTATAGCAGGTCTTTAAAAATGCCGCGTGAACATTGTCCGGGAGAGGCTTGCTTTGAAGCTCAGCGAGAATCTCACTTTCCATCATGATGTCAGGGAAATTTGTTTCATACAAACGATCATCTACTCGACCAATAGTCCACGCAAAGTTTTTATCCTGCAAAAGCTGTAACTTCTTCAAGTCATCCAGTGTATTCCAGATTTCTTTATGATTGTGCCTATCGATATTGGTTCCTAAGTCCACATGGATGCCGTAATGCAGAAGTGTCTTAATACAGCACAGGAGTTTGAAAGTTTCATTTGTATTGTTCCGGCTCGGATCAAGATCGTATCGCGTCATATAATTTAACGCCATACTGTCGATTGTGGGATAAATACCGCTGATGAAGCGACGATTGATGATAAATTTCTTCAAATAATACGAAAGGAAACTTCCGTTTGTGGTGATATGAACAGTGGTTTTGTGCTCTTTGCAAAATTGGAGAATTTTATCAATTACTTTCTCATTCTCGATCAGCAAGGGTTCGCCACCAAATAAACCCAGTCGAACGGTCTTGTTCGGATTTGCTTCCATATACTGTGCAATGATACTTAAAATTTTATCCAGAGTTTCATCACTGATAAGTTTCTTTTCCAAGGTTTTATCGTTTTGCTGATAGCAGTAAGTACAGTGCATGTTGCATTTATACGTAATTGTTAAGATGAAAGTGACTTCTTCGCTTGACTTGTTTGAGTCGGTTTCATCGCTATCCAGCATTTTGTGGTATACTTCTTCGCTCACACCATGGTGGAGGAGATCTTTTGAGATGAGGAAACATCTATTGCTGTACGTATCAACAATAACACATTTTTCGGAATCAACATCTTCTAAATATTTATTTCCAAGGACCTGTGTCAGATCAAAATTCCCCTGTGCGTCTTTGGTTTCCACAAGCGTTCCGTTTTTCAATTCATAAAACATGGTTCCATTATACAGAAAAATCCCAAGAAGCAAACATTTGCTCCTTGGGAAACCGTCACTGATCAGTAGAGGCGGTGCCCGTTGTCATCATCGCAGCTAACGATAACAACCGCGTCGTTTGCCTTCATCTCTTCCAGCTCTTCATTGGAAAAAGTTACGGTATACATTTTCTGTTTCTCCTTTCTTTTTTCAGCTCTGGATGTTTGGTTCATCGCTGTGACTATATTGTAGCAGCACGACGCACTTCTGAACATATCGTGCCGAGTTACTTGAAAATAACACAAAACGATAAGTTTTCAGTAAAAGTTGAACCGTTCACTGGAAATCCGCTGTGCCATCCTTTATAATAATAGAGATATTACTTCTATAGGAGGGTTTAGGGATGAAGAATGTCTTTCTTGGCGAGTACGTCAAGCAGCGGCGGCTGGATCTGGGTTTGACCCAGGAGCAGCTCTGCTATGGAATCTGTGAGCCTATGACTCTTTCCCGGCTGGAAAATGGGAAACAGACCCCCAGCCGCAACCGGATCAATGCCCTTTTGCAGCGTCTGGGCCTGCCGGATGACCGCTATTTTGCTCTGCTGAGTAAAAATGAACTGGAGATGGAAGCTCTTCAGAAAGAAATTGTTGCCTGCAATGTGACCGAAAAGGTGCCGGAGGGCTTTGAGAAGCTTGCACAATTTGAAAAGCTGGCAGATCCGGATGATCAAATTGCGCAGCAATTTGCCCTGCGTTCAAGGGTACTTCTGGGACGCTTAGATGGACGCTACACGCCGCTGGAACAAATCGATCTGCTAATGCAGGCAATTCAGCTGACTGTGCCCCGCTTTGACCTAGAGAGTATAGAAAGTTTCCTTTATACAAGAGATGAAATCACAATTATCAATCAGATTGGGCTTGCTTACTCTGATGCTGGCCAAAATAAAAAAGCAGCTGAAATCTACTATCAGCTGCTTAAGTATGTGCGTAAGCATTTTAAGGAAACCATAACATCTATTGGGGTGTTGCCTTTGGTCCTTTATAATTATGCTCGGGTACTGGATTTGTGCGGTCGCTATGAGGAAGGAGCTGCACTCGCTAAAGAAGGACGAGAAGCCTGTATTCAATATGGACATTACCAAGTATTGCCCCGATGTCTGGAAATTGAAGCGGAATGCCGACATTTTATGGGCGATGACGAAATCAGCAAAGAATTGTACTACCAATCGTATTATCTCTGCAAAGTCATTGGATATCAAATCGGGTTAGAGGTTGTCAAAAAAGAAGCGAAAGAATACTTGAACATCGATTTTATGAGTTAACCCATGTCTCCAACGCCCGGCATAGCATCACATGGCTGGATAGAAGGTCTGTCCGGATTCTCAGGCTGATCAGAACCGTCAGGCTGTTCCGTTTCGGTCACACCAGGCTGCGGCGTGGGCAAGTCTTCAGGCTCAGCGGCAAAGCAGGGGACAGCCAGTAGACTGGTGGCCAGAACAATAGAGGTAATCAGGGTAAAGATACGTTTCATCATTTGTTTTTCCTTTCGTTTTATGTTGTTTTCTTGTTGGCAAAAGGATACCACTACAAGGCCATACAGACCATATCGTGCTGTGTTGCTTTTTTCTAACACAAAACGACGGGTTATACTGAGAATGAGGTCAGATGCTTTCCAATCGGCTTGTGATGCAGCAAGTACTAAAAATAAGAGAATGGCCACCCAAACCAATGCCGTCAAGCCGTTGTCGGATAAATCGACTTTTCATTTGTCTGGGAGTAAGTGCACGGTTTCTGCACGGTTTTTGCACGGTTTCAAAACGTGCAAAG
>ERZ832317.3755-NODE-3755-length-15457-cov-24.077587_pt1 | contig 15457 bp, 13 predicted proteins | sample MGYA00519695_ERZ832317 | MGnify/ENA primary metagenome ERZ832317 (study PRJEB31850, sample SAMEA3708726) | human gut metagenome | biome: human gut; feature: human-associated habitat; material: faeces | place: China | collected 2014 ...
TTACCAGTGCCGCCCACTGCTCCGGGTAACATGCCAGCAGTTCTTCATGCCGCAGCTCCTGTTCATGGATGACAGGATGGTCAAAATGCCGCAGGTAGCGGAGGCGTTACTTTTTGCCCATTTTCAGGGCGTAAAAAATATGAATTTCCGTACCGGGCACATTGATCTGATCCGGCAGCGGTGTAATGAGATCGGAGTAAAACTGGTTTTTGCAGCTTTCCATGGTCACATAAGGCCGCCCGCCGCCCAACATGTCCATAAACGCCTGCACATAGGCTTCCGTCTGACCCATGCGTTTTTGAAGCTTTTTTTGCAGGATACGGCTTTTGAACTTTCCATCCCGGATGAAGGGATAGAGCAGGGGCAGGAGCAGCGCCGTCTGTAATTTTGCGGCGGCAATCGGCGATTGATCCAGATCGGAGCTGCCCAAAATGCCATAATCCATGTGGATGTTTTGCCGCGCCGCCAGCAGGCCCACAAAAGACCCCCCCCAGAGAACAGCCGTAAGCCCCATGGATATGACCGCTGCAATGTTCCTTGATGTACGCTTCTATTTTCTCTGTTTCCTCAGGCATGGTCGGAAACTCTGTGTTTTCCGTCTCATCAAAGCCGTCATAGCTGACGCAGAGTACTCGAAAATTCTTTTCCAGCAGCGGAATGACTCGCCCAAAATTGCCTTCCAATGGCAGCAGGTTCCGGGCAGCAGCAAAAGCGCCGGGGCGCTTTTTTTACCGAACTCGTAAACCTTCATCTTCCAACTCCCGCTAAGTATCTGCTGTTTGCTCTTTTTTCGGTATCATCCGATTCGTCATAGGCATCGTATGGGGCGTTGGGATCATGGGCTTTTTTCCGAAAGGGGGAGCAAAGCTCATTTTTGTGTGCAAAAGCAAAGTCCATATTGTCCGTCCAGCCTGTGTGTCCGGTTATGAACAACGGATGTAAATCGCGCCTCCGCAGCTTTTCTTCCAGTGCAGTCAGAGATCGCACCGCCAGTTCATTATCCTCTGCCAAGGCGGAAATGAAGCTGTATCCGCCGTCCGCGCCGAACCAGATGGTGTCGCCGGTAAACAGGTAACGGTCATCGACAAGATACACCATATGTCCCCAAGTGTGGCCGGGAACGAGGAAGCATTCGATTTTGATGCCGTCAATGTTGATGACTTCCCCATCCTGAAGCAGCACTTTTTTGTTGTTGATCGTGACCTGCGGCAGCTTATAAAGATGATAGATGACCTTGCGGCGTACCTCTCCGGTCAGATAACGGTTTTCAACTTCCCCGATGTACAGCGCTGCGTTTTGGAACAATCCGGGGCTGTCCGCTTCCACCGCGCCCACATGGTCGGTGTCCTGGTGGGTGATAAGAATGTGCTGAACCGACTGTGGGTCGATTCCCAACCAGCCCATTTTTTCCGCCAGCCGGTCATAGTTGTACCCGGCATCGATCATAATGACAGCATTGTCCTTGCAGTAGAAGAAGATATTTGCTACCCATTCCCGCACGCAGGCAACGTTTTTATCGATCCAGCCGGTGTTCAGAGGCTTGAAGATCTCCTTGCCCCGGTACATCCGACTCATTGCTTTTCGTTGGAATTCCGTTGTTTTTTTCGACATGATCGCACCTCATTTTCGTGCCGTGACGCACAGCCAGCCTGCTTTATTCTTGTGTATCTGCACCTCGTGAAAGCCCGCCTGTTCCAGATATGCTTTCAGCTCGGTACCCTGATAGATGGTCATGCCGTTAATGATCTTCGTCCACTTCTCGTCCTTGTCTGTGTCGCCATTGCTCTCGTTGCAGATAAAAAATGTCCCGCCGGGCTTCAGTACCCGCCAGACCTCACGGAAGCACCGCGGCAGATCCGGCCAGAAATAGACGGTTTCAAAGGCCGTGACCGCATCAAACCAGTTATCCGCGAACATCATATCTGCCACGCTGCCTTGCAGAACGGCGCAGCGACCATCAGCGATGGCGGTCTCGTTGACCTTTTTGGTTTTCTCCACGCTGACGGGCGAATAGTCGATGCCCTTGACGACACCCTGCGGGCATTTTTTCAGCAGCCGTCGGATATTTGCCCCGCCGCCGCAGCCGCAGTCAAGCACCTTATCGTCCGGAGCAAGCTCCAGAAAGCGAAGCCCCCACCGCGCCACAGGGCTGTGACTCAGGTTCATCATGACCACCATGAGCTTTCCGCCAAAGCCCGCAGGCTTGCGGGTATTCTCAAAAAAGGACATTGTAAAGCCTCCTTACGTTTTCTAATGGTAAGCCAGCCGGAGCGATTCCTCGCGGCGTTCGGATCATCCGGCGCCGATTCCGTTTCATTCCTCCGGCTTCAGGAATTTTTCCGCATAGTGATCGAACAGCTCCGGGTGCACCAAGACCAACTCTGCGTGGGCCATTTTGGGAATTCCGTGGACTCGAATCTGCGGAAAATAATGCTTCATAAACCGAATATTGTACCTACGGTCTTTCTTTTCATCGCAGCCGTACCAATAGGTGATTTTTGTGCCGCATTCGGCAGGCACTTTCGGCAGAGCGTAATTGTTGGCAGACCAGAATATGTTCCGGATCGTCCGGTTCGAGAAGGTTTTGAGGTACCGCTCCATCGCATTATACTCTTTCCTGCTGTCATGCCCCGGCGGAGTAAACCGTTCCGGCGGAAATGCCGCTTCCAGCACCTCACGGTTGCTTGCCACCGTTCTGAAGGACAACACATCCCGCGCCAGCAGCAGCTTTCGCACCAGAAACGGCAGGCGATAGGGAGTCATACCGCCGTCAATGATTGCCCGGCCAACGGAAATTTCCCCCAAGGCCAGCAAACGGGTCAGACACGCACCGCCCAGAGAGCAGCCGTAGGCAGCATCCAAATGGGAAATGCCGTGGACATTCAGATATTGGGTCACCTCGTCCACAGTCTGCTCCACGGAAGTAAAGTCTCCCGGATATTCCGGCTGGTGACCGTCGAACACCACCTGAAAAATATGCCACCTTTGGGACAGGATCGCAATGGTGTCCGCAAATGCCCATACGGGCTCTGCCGTGCAGGGAAAAAACAGCAGCGTTTCTCTATGCTCCCGTCCGCACTCCAAAATTTGCACCGTTTACTCCTCCTTCTTCACATATTCCGCATATGACCCGGCATTCCGATCCCGGAGGCCCTTGTGTTCTTGCATCGCTGTCATCCTCTTTCGTGGTTAGATTGGTCTAACCATCGCCCGTGAATTCACGCGATTAGAGGCGTCTAACCGTCATGCCTTGAAAAAGCCGCAGTTCTGCGGCCTTTCGGCTTATTCAAATAGCTCCCTGCAAGCGCCGTACACCAGTGCTTCCAGCACCTGCGGATACAATTCCCCGATCTGCTCCTTGTGGGAGACGGTCAAGATCAGTCCCCGTACCGTGGCGCAGCCAAAGAGATGCCGCGATTCGGCATAAGGTCATATTTCTCCAAAAGCAGACGGATGTGCGTCTCGTCATCGTGGTAATGGACATTTTTGATGTCATCCGGCAATCTCTGTAAAAGCAACTTGGCGTCATGTTCAATGAAAACCATGTCGCCAGTATCAGACAGCCTCCGACAGACGGCAAGAACCGCCTCTGCCGCACGCTCCGACGGCGGCAAGCCGTTTGCTTCGCTCAGTGCATGGTCAGCCACTCCGTAAAGCTCGGAGTGGATACTTTCCAGAACCGCGAAGAAAAGCATTTCCTTGGATTCGTAGAATTTATAAAACGAGCCTTTTGCGATACCGACAGCCTTTGTCAATTGATCCACTGAGGTTTTCTTCATCCCCAGCGTGACAGCACAATGTCTCGTTTCCTTCAGCAACGCTTTGCGGAGCTGCTCAGTCTCGTAATCGGTAAAAGCCAAGGTTGCACCCTCCGTGAAAATATGACCGCTTCGGTTCTTCTGGTCATATTATACCGCGCTTTTTCTGGTTTGCAAGGGGTGTAGAGAAAAACATACGCATTTTAACAAAAAATTATTTTCCCTTAACACATTATTTCATGAAGGCGCTCCTCTTCCTTTGGCAAAGAACTGCACCCCCCTAAAATCAAAAATGCACCCCCCTCCAAACCGTAATTGAACCCCCTTAACGGGTTCCTATCAAAATTAGAGTCATTTGCAATAAGTCCACCGTAATTCGATCGAATTACGGTGGATTTTTTATGCCATTTCTTGCGGATTCCCCATTTGATGCTATAATGAATGAAATAATCGAGAATTTGCGCATCGAAAAAGGAACGTTCGCATGAGAAGATTTTGGAGCTTTTATCAAAACGAGTCTTATCAGGTGGGCTGCAGCGGCAGAACGGTTTATATATATGATAAAGCAGGAAATGAGCTTGCGAAATTCCGCGATATCCCCTATGCGTATACAGCCGCTTTTATGCCGGGAAAGAATATCATCGCCGTGAAGTCCACAGAAGGGCGCCTGGGGTTTTATGATCTGGATTCCCTCTGTCTGCTAAAACGGATCACGATCACCAGGATTGGCGCACAGGATGAAGGATTTTGCTTTTCGCCCGACGGCAGCTTTTTTTACAATATCGAGAAGCCCATCACTTCTTTAAGAACTCAGCTTGGGGTTTATGAGACAAACACCTTCACAAAAGTAAGCACACTGTTTGCTGAAGATGTGCGAACCGTACTAAGACATCTGGAGTTTGACGAGAAAACCGGCACGTGCTATCTGTTGGGCTATGTGCGTAATGATATGGGGATGCGTGATCGTGACTTCATTGCGATTTTTAATACAGAGAGCCAGACCCTTCAAGACATACATTTCATCAGCCCAAAGCAATATGATTATCTGGCAATATACAAACATTGGGAATTGAGCGGGTTCACAGAAAAAACTCTCGAATGGTGTTTCTGTGACCTTGATGAAAAGTTAAGCCTAAAAGAGGTATATGAAGCGGCTGGCAGCTGATTCCCCTCCCGGAGAGGAACGAGAATCCCGCTTCCATCGTTGTGAAACTGTGAATGGAAGTGCGCCTTCGCAACCACCGGCAGGCATCTTCGGATGCCTGCCGGTGGTTTTTCCCGCTTTCCTTTTAGACGCTGATATTGCGGGATTGCAGGCCAAACACATGTATGCTATAATGAAAAAACGTTGATTTTTGTCCGCGCGGTACGTCTGCCGGCTGCAGCAACGAAATGATACCCAGAAAGGATCTTTGATGATGAAACCGAAATTTGACGGCTATGCGGCACAGTATGACGCATGGTTCATGACCAATGAAAACCTGTTCCAGAGCGAGCTCCGCCTGTTCCAGAAAGCGCTTGGCGACATTTCCGGCAAGCGCGTGCTCTCCGTCGGCTGCGGCAGCGGCCTGTTCGAGAGCATGATCGACTGCAGCGGCATCGAGGGCATCGAGCCCTCGCGTGACATGGGTGCGATCGCGCAAAAGCGCGGCGTGAACGTGATCTCGTTCGGCGCGATCGAGGAGGCAGAGCTCGAGGACAACGCCTACGACGTGATCTATCTCAACGGCAGCTCCAGCTACATGGAAGACCTGGCGTATGCGTTCAACGTCTGCAAGAAGGCGCTCAAGCCGAACGGAACGTTTATTTCGCTGGATGTGCCCAAGGAGAGCGCGTTCGGCTTCATGTACCTGCTGGCAAAGGAAGCCGGCACGTTTGATCACCCCTCGCTCAACGGCGTCATGCCCGAGCTGCCGTACCCGCTGGAGCTGTGCTGCGCGGGTGTGTGGCACTCCACTGAGGAGAAGATCGACGCGCTCAAGTCGCTCGGCTTCCATGACTTTGCATTCTATCAGACGCTGCTGCGCAACCCCATGTACACCAACGAGGTCGTAGAGGACGTTGTGCCCGGCTATCAGAGCGGCGGTTATGTCGCGATCATCGCACACAAATAAGCGAGGCACGAGGTGAAGCTTTCCCAGAGGATCTATGCGTGCGCGGAGAAGATCTGGCCGCAGTATCTGAGCCACCCCTTTGTGGTGCAGATGGCGGACGGCACGCTGCCGGAGGAGAAGTTCCGGTATTATATGCTGCAGGACTATCTGTACCTGCGCGACTATGTGAAGATCTTTGCGGCCATCATCCAGAAGGCCGGTGATTTTGAGCAGATCCGTTTTCTGAGCACACAGCTCTCGGACACGATCGGTGAGACGTATCGCACGCACCTGCCGTATATGCGGCGTCTCGGTGTCACGGACGCGGAGATCGACGCCGCGCGCCCGCACATCGACAACAGCGCCTACACGCACTATATGATCTGCGAGGCGCAGGCGGGCGATGTGCTGACCGGCCTCGTGACGCTGCTCAACTGCTCCTGGAGCTATGCGTATGTGGCCGAGCAGATGGTCGCGCGCAATCCGAACGCACTTTCGGATGCGCGCTATGGCGCGTGGTTCGCGGGCTATGTGTCGGACGCCTATCGACAGACCAATCAGGATCTGATCGACCGCATCGACGCACTCGGCGCTTCCGTCGATGAGGCGGCGGCGCAGCACCTGTGCGAGATCTTTGAAAACTGCTGCCGGTTTGACCTGCGCTTTTGGGACATGGTCTATACGATGGGGCAGCAGTGCGCGCCCCTGTGCAGCGGCGAAGCATGAAACACCGGCGGATGTGCCCTGCGCGCATCCGCCGGTTATTTTGCGGGAAATGAAAAAAGGGAGACCGGATGTTCCGGCCTCCAGCGATGTAGTCAGCAAAGTTTGCAAGACAGGGCTGACCGCAGCATCTTTAGTATAGGGTCAGTCGCTGCCGCTGTCAAGAGAAAAATAGCAGAAAGATGCAGAAATTCCGAAAACAAGAATCGACAAATATTTCTCCGCGAAAAGTGAGATTTTGCTTGACAACCGTGCTGGAAATCATTATAATGAAAAAGCTGCATCGGGGTGTAGCGCAGATGGTAGCGCGCATGGTTCGGGACCATGAGGCCGCGAGTTCAAGTCTCGCCACTCCGACCACTCGGAGCAAGCTGTATGGCTTGCTCCGAATTTTTATATCTGCAAAGACACAGAGGCCGCGATCACACGATCGCGGCCTCTTTTCGTATGCGGTTATCCGGCAGTTCAGAACAGACCGGTGATCCTGCCGTTTTCGTCCACGTCGATCTTCTCGGCAGCGGGGACCTTGGGCAGACCCGGCATGGTCATGATCTCGCCCGTCAGGGCAACAATGAAGCCCGCACCGGCGCTGACCTTCAGACTGCGCACGGTGACGGCAAAATCTTTGGGCGCGCCCAACAGAGTGGGATCATCCGACAGGGAGTACTGCGTCTTTGCCATGCACACAGGCAGATCACCGAAGCCGAGCTCTGTGAGCCGCTCTGCCTGCTTCTGGGCAGCAGGGGTCAGCACGGCCTGCGCGCCGCCGTAGACGCGCTGCACGATGGCGTTGAGCTTTTCGACGAGCGTGGTGTCGGTGGGGTAGGAGAAGGTGAATTCCTCCGCGCTCGGCTGCTCGCACAGGCGCACGACCTCTTCAGCAAGCGCCTTGCCGCCCTCGCCGCCCTTGGCCCAGACCTCGGAGAGCACGGCGCGCACGCCGAGCTCCCGGCACTTGTCCTCCACGAGCCGCAGCTCGGCTTCCGTGTCGGTGGGGAAGGCGTTGATCGCGACCACGCACGGCAGGTGATACGTGCTGCGGATGGTGTTGACATGGTGCAGCAGATTGGGCAGACCCTTTTCCAGCGCATCCAGATTCTCTGTGTTCAGCTCGGCCTTGGGCACACCGCCGTGGCTCTTGAGCGCGCGCACGGTGGCCACGATGACCACGGCGTTCGGGCGCAGCCCCGCCAGACGGCACTTGATGTCCAGAAACTTCTCCGCGCCCAGATCTGCGCCGAAGCCGGCCTCGGTCACGACATAGTCGCCCAGCTTGAGCGCCATGCGCGTTGCGGTGACGGAGTTGCAGCCGTGGGCGATGTTCGCAAACGGACCGCCGTGGATGAGCGTGGGCGTGCCCTCGAGCGTCTGCACGAGGTTGGGCTTGAGCGCATCCTTGAGCAGCGCGGTCATCGCGCCCTCGGCCTTGAGGTCGTGGGCGGTGACGGGCTTGCCGTCGAAGGTGTAGGCCACGATCATCCGGCCGAGCCGCGCCTTGAGATCGGTGATGTCGCTGGCGAGGCACAGCACCGCCATGACCTCGGAGGCCACGGTGATGTCAAAGCCGTCCTCGCGGGGCACACCCTGAATGCGCCCGCCGAGACCGTCCACGATCTGGCGCAGCTGGCGGTCGTTCATGTCCACGCAGCGCTTCCACGTGATTTGCTTGACGTCGATGCCCAGGGCGTTGCCCTGCTGGATGTGGTTATCGAGCATGGCGGCCAGCAGGTTGTTGGCTGCGCCGATGGCGTGGAAATCACCGGTGAAGTGAAGGTTGATGTCCTCCATGGGCACGACCTGCGCATAGCCGCCGCCGGCAGCGCCGCCCTTGACGCCGAACACCGGACCGAGAGACGGCTCACGCAGCGCAGCCACGGCATTTTTGCCGATCTTGCGCAGACCGTCTGCCAGACCGACGGAGGTCGTGGTCTTGCCCTCACCCGCAGGGGTGGGGTTGATGGCCGTCACGAGGATGAGCTTGCCGTCCGGACGCTCGGCGCGATCCTTGAGCAGCTGCGGGTCGATCTTGGCCTTATAGCGGCCGTACTGTTCGAGATAGGATTCGTCGATACCGGCGGTGGCGGCGATGTCCGCGATCGGGTGCATCCGGCACTGCTGGGCGATCTCAATATCCGTCATCATGTTGCGAGCCCTCCCTTATCAAATGTCAAAGTACTTCTTTGCCGACTGGAACAGCTTCATATCGTAGCAGCCGTCCACGTTCTGATACAGGCCGTCGCCGATGCGCTCGGCGTGGCCCATCTTGCCGAGGACGCGACCGTCCGGAGACGTGATGCCCTCGATGGCCCAGATCGAGCCGTTGGGGTTGACATCCACGTCCATGCCGGGCACGCCGTTAACGTCCACGTACTGTGTGATGATCTGACCGTTGTCGGCGAGCTTGCGCACGAGTGCCTCACTGCACAGGAAGCGGCCCTCACCGTGGGAGATGGGGACAGTGTACACGTCGCCGACCTGCGTGCCGGCCAGCCACGGAGAGCGGTTGGAGGCGATGCGGGTGCGCACCAGACGCGACTGGTGGCGGCCGATCGTGTTGAAGGTCAGTGTCGGGCAGGACGCGTCCGTGTCGATGATCTCACCGTAGGGCACGAGACCGAGCTTGATGAGCGCCTGGAAGCCGTTGCAGATGCCGAGCATGAGACCGTCGCGGTTTTTCAGCAGATCCATGGTCGCATCCCGTACCTCCGGGTTGCGGAAGAAGGCAGTGATGAACTTGGCCGAGCCGTCCGGCTCGTCGCCGCCGGAGAAGCCGCCGGGGACGAAGATGATCTGGCTGCTGCGCGCAGCGCCTGCAAACCTGCTGATGGAGTCGGCCACGTCCTGCGCGGACTGGTTGTTGAGCACGAGGATCTCCGGCTCAAGTCCGGCGCGCCGCACGGCGCGGGCGGAGTCGTATTCGCAGTTCGTGCCGGGGAACACGGGGATGAGCACCTTGGGCACGGCCACGCCGATCTTGGGCGCGACGCGCTGCACGGCGGGGGCGGACAGCACGGGAACCTGCGTCGTATCGGCTGCCGTGCAGCTCGGGTAGACGGATTCCAGCACGCCCTCATTGAGTGCCAGCAGCTCCGAAATGGCGGCGCTGTCATCGCCGATGCGCACAATGGGCTCTGCGGTGGTGACACCCAGACGGACGGCGTCCGCCGTGTCCTCGGTGAGCTCTGCCACGATCGCGCCGGGATAGAGTGCGTTCCAGTCCACGGCCGTGTTTTCGGCGCTGAAGCCGATCTCGTTGCCGAAGGACATGTTCATCACGGCCTCGCTCAGACCGTTTTCCACGGCCCACGCGGCGCGGACTTTTCCGCTGCGTGCGAGTGCGTGCAGCGCCTCCCATGCGGTCTTGACGCCGTCGGCGTCCGCACCGGAGAACAGGTACACGGGATGACCCGCGGCCTTAAACTCTGTGGAGAGCACCTCGTCCGTTTTCAGCGGCGCGATGGCAAAGGAGATGAGCGTGGGCGGCACATCGAGATCGAGGAACGTGCCGGACATGGAGTCCTTGCCGCCGATGGCGGCAGCGCCGAGCTCAAGCTGGGCGTCCACCGTGCCGAGCAGGGCGGCAAAGGGCTTGCCCCAGCGCTCCGGCTCGGTGCGCAGCTTCTCGAAAAACTCCTGGAAGGAGAGGTAGGCTTTCTTGTAGTCGGCACCGGCGGCGACGAGCTTCGCCATCGAGGTGTAGACCGCGTTGTATGCGCCGATGTAGGGATCGGTACTCGTCTGCTCCGGGTCGCAGCCCCAGGCCATGACGCTGGCCTGATCCGTCTCCTGACCGGGCAGGACCGGGAACACGGCAGCCATCGCCTGCGCGGGAGAGCGCTGCGTCCTGCCGCCGTACGGCATCAGGATCGAGCCCGCGCCGATGGTGCTGTCAAAGCGCTCCACGAGACCGCGGCGGGAGGCGCAGCGGAGGCTGGAGGCCATCTCGCGAAGGGAGCTGAAGCGGGGCTGCGCCAGCGGCGCGCGATCCTTGCGCGCCACGCGCACACCGGCGTGCTTGACGGCGCCGTTGGTGTTGAGGAAGGCACGGCTGAGGTCGGCGATGACCGCACCGTTCCACTCCATGACCATGCGGGCGTCCTCGGTGACGACGGCCACCTGATACGCCTCAAGGTTTTCCGCCTTGGCAGCGCGGATGAAGGCATCTGCGTCCTCAGCGGCAACGACCACGGCCATGCGCTCCTGCGATTCGGAGATGGCAAGCTCCGTGCCGTCGAGACCGTCGTACTTCTTGCGCACGGCATCCAGATCGATGCGCAGACCGTCGGCCAGCTCGCCGATGGCCACGCTGACGCCGCCCGCGCCGAAGTCGTTGCAGCGCTTGATCATCAGGCAGGCATCTTTATTTCTGAAGAGCCTCTGGAGCTTTCTCTCCTCGGGGGCATTGCCCTTTTGAACCTCGGCGCCGCAGCTTTCGAGCGATTCGACGGTGTGGGACTTCGAGGAGCCGGTAGCTCCGCCGCAGCCGTCGCGTCCGGTCGAGCCGCCGAGCAGGATGACAATGTCTCCGGGAACGGGTACCTCGCGGCGCACATTCTCCGCGGGCGTTGCCGCTATTACTGCGCCGATTTCCATTCTCTTGGCGGCGTAGCCGGGATGATATATCTCGTCGACTATGCCGGTGGCAAGGCCTATCTGATTGCCGTATGAGGAATAGCCCGCTGCCGCGGTAGTGACGATTTTTCTCTGCGGCAGCTTGCCCTTTATCGTCTCGTCAATGGGCTTGAGCGGGTCTGCCGCGCCCGTTACGCGCATAGCGCCGTAGACATATGAGCGCCCCGAGAGCGGATCGCGTATAGCGCCGCCTATGCAGGTCGCCGCGCCGCCGAAGGGCTCTATCTCCGTCGGATGGTTGTGCGTCTCGTTTTTAAAGAGCAGAAGCCACGGCTCCGTTACGCCGTCAACATCTACATCGATTTTCACCGTGCAGGCGTTTATCTCCTCGGACTCGTCGAGGCGGTCGAGCTTGCCGTGCTTCTTGAGATGCTTGACCGCTATAGTCGCAAGATCCATAAGGCATATCGGCTTTGTGCGGCCTAATTCTTTTCTGACTGCAAGATATTCGTCGTAGGCCTTTTGCAGCAGCTCGTCCTCAAACTTCACGCTGTCTATGACAGTAAGGAAAGTAGTATGGCGGCAGTGATCGGACCAGTAGGTGTCTATCATGCGTATCTCGGTTATCGTCGGGTCGCGGTGCTCGGATTTGAAATAATCCCGGCAGAACGCGATATCGTCCGCGTCCATGGCGAGCCCGTACTGCTTAACGAAATTCTCAAGCCCAGCCCTGTCAAGCTCGATGAAGCCGTCAAGAGTTCTGACCTCGGTCGGAATGTCGTACTTTACCGCGAGAGTCTCGGGCTTTTCGAGGCTCGCCTCGCGGGGCTCGGCGGGGGTGATGACATATTTTTTTATCCTCTGCGCGTCGGCGTCGGTGATGTCGCGACGCTCGTTCACCTCGATGTTCTTGATCTCGCCGCGAACCATGCCCATCCCCTGCACGGGGGCGACCTCCCGGTCCACGATCCGAATCCGGCCGTCCTCATCCTTCGTGCCGACGACCGTGACCACCGTGTTGGTTCCCAAATCGATCGCAACGACGTAATCTCCGTTTTCCACTCTGTTTTCCATATTATTTGACGCAGACAATCTGATCCTTGTATTTCAAATTCACGTACCGGTAGCGGTCCCATCCCTCGTAAAGCACCGCTTTCCGGTAAAAGCTCATCAGCTTGTCGAGCTTCTGCTCATACGCGTCGATCCCTCCGAGCACGATCACCTGATCGCCCGCCCGGGGCACGATCTCCACCTGAGGCTCGCCTTCGGTCTGAGGATCAGCGCCGTTCACGCGTATTTGCACGATGAACGCATTCCAGAAGTCATCATAACCGACGAATTTCACAAAATTAATCAGTTTAGCCAAAAACAAATAATTTTTCTCTACTTTTTTTTCGCCGCCTCCGGCCAGCGAGTCGAGCGGTCCGACATAGCCGCGGGGGAACGGCAGCTCGAAACGGCCCGTCACGATCGGGACATAACAGGAGAACTGTCTCTGCTGCGGCAGGATATAACCGTCGTCGGTCACATAGAAGTTATACCCGTCGTCGGTATTGAATCGCATAACGGGCTTCCGCTGGGCGATCTCGATCGTCAGGACGCCGTCGATCGACGCATAGACGCGGGCCGAGCGGACATATCCCCTCCGCCGGACGAAACGTTCCAGCTCGAGCGTATTGATCGACGAGAGCTCGCGTCCGACCAGCGGAATCTTTTCCGAGGCGAACCATCCCCGCACCATGGCCGGCGTGATGAACCCGCGCTCGGCGCTGTCGAGCACCACGACACGCACCTCGCGGCACGGTCTCTGCTGCTTCCGCTCGCGCGTGTAGCGCGACGACAGCAGCAGATAGACGAGGATGGCTGTCCACGAAAGCACGTTCAGGGTTATGACGAGCGGCCTTTTCAAAACACGACGCTATTTTTGTTCCGGTCTTCTCCGGCAAGAAGACCCGATTCGTTCCGTTCAAAATTAAGCACAATCGCGGTATCCGCGAAATTCGGGCCGGAAAATCTCCGGTCTGCCGGCCGGGAACCGCAGGAAATCTCTCAATCGGCTTTCGCGGCGGGCCGACCCGGGACGGACAGCGTCTCCGCGATCCGGCCGCAAAAGCGGTCGATGTCCCCTGCGCCGAAAGTCACGAGCAGTTCCGGATTCTCGTCCCGGATCGCATCGAGCAGTCCGTCCTTGGACACGACACGCGCGGGAACGGTCAGCAGCGGCAGCAGCATCTCGGAACGGACGCCCTCGATCGGCTCTTCGCGCGCCGGATAGATCGGCAGCAGCAGCACCCGGTCCGCCAGCGAAAGCGCCGAGGCGAATTCCTCGCAGAAATCCCGCGTGCGGGTGTAAAGGTGCGGCTGAAATACGACGGTCAGCCTCCGGCCGGGAAACATCTCGCGCAGGGAACCGATCGCCGCCCGCAACTCGTTGGGATGATGCGCATAATCGTCCATATAGACCCGACCGGGCTCGTTGACGTAGAAATCGAACCGCCTCCGGACTCCCGAGAACGAGGCGATCGCCTCGCGGAGCTTCCGCTCGTCGAACCCGGCAACCCAGAGCAACGCGGCGGCGGCCACGCAATTCTCCACGTTGACGCGCCCCGGAATGCCGAGCGTACACTCCTCCAGCCTGCGGTCGGGGAAAACCAGATCGAAGCGATACCGCCCGTCGTCGAGCACGCGGATCCGGTCGGCATAGAAATCGCAGGGCCCGTCGTAGCCGTACCGGTAAACCGAAATCTCCGGATTGCGCAGATCGAGCTCGACTCCCCGCTTGACGATCAGCGCTCCGCCGGGCTTGATCTGCGCGACGAACTGCGCGAAAGCCTCCTTCACGGCCTCGTGCGTGCCGTAAATGTCCAAATGGTCGGCATCGGCCGCCGTCACGACGGCCGCATCGGGATGCAGCTGCAAAAACGAGCGGTCGAACTCGTCGGCCTCGACGACCAAGCGCGGCCCGGATCCCAGCACCAGATTGCTCCCGAAATTCTTCGATATGCCGCCCAGAAAGGCGCTGCCTCCTCCTCCGGCGACACGGTTGAACCAAGCGGCCATCGTCGTAGTGGTCGTCTTGCCGTGCGTGCCGGCAACGGCCATCACGTACTTTCCCTCCGAAATCGCGCCGAGCAACCGCGAGCGCTTGACGACCTCGAAACCGCCGTCGCGAAAGAAGCGCAGCTGCGGATGATCTTCGGGGATCGCCGGCGTATAGACGACCAGCGTATCGTCGCTGCTGCGGAAGCCGGCCGGTATCGCGTCGGTCGACTCGTCATAGGTCACTTCGGCGCCCTCGCGCCGCAGCTCGGCCGTCAGCTCCGAAGGCGTGCGGTCGTAGCCGGCCACGCGCCGGCCTTCGTGCAGAAAATAGCGCGCCTCGGCGCTCATGCCGATTCCGCCTATGCCCAGAAAATAGACTTTCCCGTATTTCATTCCGATCGTTTTACGACTTTCAGTATTTCGTCCGCCACGCGGTCGGCCGAGTCGGCGACGGCCAGCGCGCGTATGTTCTTTTCCATTTCCGAGCGTACCGCATCGTCGGCCAGCAGCCGCCCGACCTCGGAGAATACCCGGACGACAGCCTCGCGGTCGGGCACGACGAGCGCGGCCCCCCGATCTACGAGCGCCATGGCGTTCTTGGTCTGATGATCCTCGGCCACGTTGGGCGAAGGCACGAAAACGACCGCCTTGCCGACCAGGCAGAGCTCCGAGACGGTGCCTGCCCCGGAACGGGCGACGACGACGTCGGCCGCTGCATAGGCCAAGTCCATCCGTTCGATGAAGGCCCCTCGCCAGATGCCGCGCGCATCGCGGCCGCGCATGAACTCGTCCATCTCCCGTTCGTAATACTTCCCGGTTTGCCAGATAACCTGAAACCGACCCTCGCGCACGATCTCATCCGCATGGGCCTTCATCGCCTCGTTCAACGTCCGGGTGCCGAGGCTTCCCCCGACGACCAGCACGACCGGTTTGCCGGCCTCCAGCCCGAAATGGGCCAGCGCCTCGGCTTTCAGCGCGGCGGCGTCCCCGAAAGCGGCGAAACGGCCGCGCAGCGGATTGCCCGTCAGCACGATCCGATCGGCAGGGAAAAAGCGCTCCATGCCCTCGTAGGCTACACAGATGCGCCGGGCCCGCGACGCGAGCAGCTTGTTCGTAACGCCCGCATAGGAGTTTTGCTCCTGAATCAGCGTCGGAATGCCCATCCGCTGCGCGCTCCACAGCACCGGAGCGCTGGCGTACCCCCCGAAGCCGACGACCACATCGGCCCCGAAGCGGCGGATCACCCGTCGAGCCTTGACCAACGACGCG
>ERZ832317.3768-NODE-3768-length-15424-cov-5.183877_pt1 | contig 15424 bp, 15 predicted proteins | sample MGYA00519695_ERZ832317 | MGnify/ENA primary metagenome ERZ832317 (study PRJEB31850, sample SAMEA3708726) | human gut metagenome | biome: human gut; feature: human-associated habitat; material: faeces | place: China | collected 2014 ...
AATTTTCTTGCATTGCATATCAAGAACGCGCCAGTGACGCGTTCGCAGATTCATGAGCGAGCATAGCGTTTCCCCGGAGACCCTTGTCTGAACGAGCGCAGTGAGTGAGTTTGGGTCGCAGGGGAAACAATAGGCGGCGGAGCGAATGAAGTACAAAATTCCACCGCATCTGCGGTTCTGTAGGCCCTCCCCGGAACTTCGGACCCTTTCGTGCTATTCCCTTAAATTGCAATTTTATATTTCCTTCCCCAGGAACATTGTAAAGTTTCCCGTCGCCAGCAGTTCTTCTTCCTCTCCGGTGATATCCACCCGGCATACGGCGGTGTGCCTTCCTTTATGAACAATGTTGGACTCCACATAGATCGTCCCGCTGTTTACGCCGCGCACAAAGTTAATTCCGGCGCATTGGGTGACGTTGGTGACTTCGCAGGCGTAGGTGGACATGCCGGCGGCAATGTCGCAGAGAGAGAAGAGGAAGCCGCCGTGGGCATTGCCGTACAGATTCAGACATGCTTCCGTCAGTTCTATGGAAAGCCGGACATGCCCCGGCTCCACTTCTAATATATTCAGGTTTTCCTGCCCTCCGATGGGCTGGATATGCCGTCTGATCCCTTCCATGATTTCCGGTCTTGTAATCATAAGAAACCTCCATTTGTCAAAAATATACAACTTCACACGCTAGACTATAACACCCTCAAAATCCATTTACAAGTCAAAAATCGATTGATAGTTTTTTCCGATTAATTCGATACGTTCGCACGGATACAGCCGATTGGATATTTACGGACAGGCACGTTATAATAACATCATCAAGATTGTTAAAGAAATAGCAACAAAATAAAAAATGAAAAATCAAATGATCAACTCAAATAAGGAGGATATCACATGAGCAAGTTAACAAAGGAAGAGTTCCAGGCTTACTTAAAACAGATCCGCGAGCTGGCAGAAGGTCCGTTGGAAGAGATCCAGAAAGAAGTCGAGGTAACCAACAAATTCCCGCAGGAGTTCTACGATCTGGCGATCGAGAACAATTTATACCGTTGTTCCTTACCGGAAGAGTACGGCGGATGGGGCTTAAACGAGCTTGAAATTTTACAGGTACAGGAAGAGTTCTCCAGAGGACCGGGCGGAATGAGAATGCATCTTCACTATGCAATGGATTTAAACTGGAGAATCCTGGATGACTATGGCAGCCCGGAGCTGAAAGCAGAGTACATGTCCAAGTTCCAGAACAAGGAAGTATTCACCTGCTTCGCGCTGACTGAGGCAACCGGCGGCACCGGCGCTGACTTACATACCATGGCAGTGAAAGATGGCGACAGCTATGTATTAAACGGCGAGAAGACCTTGATCTCCCACACCGACTGCTGCGAGTTCGCATACGTTATCGCAGTAACCAATCCGGATTCTGATAAAGATGACAGACTTTCCGCATTCTTCGTACCGATGGATGCACCGGGATTCGAAGTGATCAACATGCCGCATATGATGGGCTGCCGCGGTGCAGGCCATGGCGATCTGAAATTCACCAACTGCCGCATCGACAAGAAATATCTGTTAGGCCGTGAGGGACAGGGACTTGAGATTGCAATGCACTCCTTATCCGTATCTCGTGCCCATATCGCAGCCAGCAACCTGGGTATGGCACAGAGAATGTTAGAACTGTCCCTGGCATACGCGCATGACCGTGTAACCTTTGGCAAACCGATCGGAACCCGTCAGGCTATCCGTGTAAAGATCGCAGATATGTCCATGATGGTACACGCACTGCGCTGCATGGTTTACGATTTCGCAAAGGCTTATATGGAGAACCCGACCGGCGAGTACATTGAGGAGAAGGCTGCTATGTGTAAGCTCTTCAGTATTGATACCACCAGAAAAGTCAGCGATGAGATGCTTGAGATCTTCGGCGGCGTAGGCTACTTCGAGGACTGCAAGTACGGCCCGGTTGAGAGACTGTACCGCGACTGCCGCGCAATGTGGCTGGAAGAGGGCGCTCCGACCGTTCAGAGAATTACCATTTCCAGAAATACCATCAAACACGGTGCTCATATGGAGTACGTGCTGTAAATATTTTTTCCTAAACAGGGTCGTCAGGTTCCTACTTGGGCCTGGGGACCCTGTTCCCCCTAAATGACAGGCGCTGCTGTCTGCGCAGCGCGTAAACAGCAATGCAATGATCGGACTGCAGGACGGGTACCCCGGAATGCAGAGAGATGGAGGAATACTTTATGAGACCTTTGGAAGGAATCAAGGTCGTTGATTTAACGACTTATCTGGCAGCACCGACTACGGTGCGTGTACTGGGTGAGTGGGGCGCTGACTGCGTGAAGATTGAATCCGCAAAAGGCGATCCGGCGAGAACCCAGGGGGCAGTGTTCAACATGCCTTATAACGATGAAGAAAACCTGGCCTTCGATGTAGCCAATTTAAATAAGAAATTTATCACATTGAACTTAAAAGATCCGAAGGGTCTTGAAATTGCCTACCGCCTGTTAGCGGAGGCCGATGTGTTTGTAACGAATACAAGAACAAAGTCCTTAAAGAAACTGGGACTGGATTATGATACCTTAAATGAAAAATTCCCGAAACTGATCTTCGCACAGGTGCTGGGCTATGGCGAGTACGGACCGGAGAAGGATACCGCCGGATTTGACGTAACCTGCTACATGGCAAGGGGCGGCGTATTCGGAACCACCGTAAACCGCGGCGACGCGCCGATGATCCCGACCAACGGATTTGGTGATTTCCAGGTTTCCCTGGCTCTGGCTTCCGGTATCTGCGCTGCTTTATATGGAAGAGAAAAATCCGGCAAGGGCGATAAAGTAACCGTCAGCCTGCATCACGCAGCTGTCTATGCCCTCAGCACCGGCCTGATTTCCGCACAGTACGGCAACCAGTATCCGAAGAACCGTACGGAGGTCGTAAACCCGTTCAATGATGTATTCCGTACCAGCGATGGCAAATGGGTATGCATCTGCTGTCCGGAATATGACCGTGATTACGAGAAGATGTTCACCGTGCTGGACGCTCCGGAGATGTTAACGGAGGAAGCGAAAGAGAAGTACCGCCGCTGCGAGAGCATCAACGCAAACGGACTGAACCAGGAAGTAGTCGCAGCGTTAGACCGCGCGATCGCAAAGTTCACCAGAGAGGAACTGATTGAGCGCCTGAAAGCGAACGACATGCCGTGTGAGGCCTGCATGGAGCCGGTGGATATTTACAAGGATGAGCAGGCAGCAGCCAACCACATCCTGGCAAAGATCCCGTATCCGTCTGGCGAGCGCTTTATGCCGACCAACCCGATCCGCTTCGGCAGCATGGGCGAGCCGGAATATGTGATCGGCGGATCACAGGGCGCGCACACCGTAGAGCTGATGAAGCATGTGGGCTACAGCGACAAGGAAATCGAGGAAGCCATTGCTTCCGGAGCCGCAACCGGTGAGACAAAACTGAAAAAATTATAGGTTTAAAAATAAGAAAGGGGAAGGTGACACAGATATGAGCTTAATGTACACCGAGGAACAGAAAGCGCTGATTGCTCTTGTAAAAGAGATGGCAGAGAACGAGATCAAGCCTTATGTGAAAGATGCGGATGAAAAAGGCGAGTGTCCGAAAGAACTTTATAAATGGGGATTTGACATGGGACTTCATATGCTGGAGGTTCCGGCCGAGTACGGCGGAGCTGGTTTAAGCTATGAGACCACCGCAATGATCTTCGAGGAACTGGCCAAGGTGGATGCCGGTTATGCCATCACCTTTGTCACTTCTTTCGTAGCATTAAGAAACGTCATCCTGGCAGGCACCAAGGAGCAGGGCCAGTATTTCGCAGATAAAGTAGCTCCGGGCGCATTCGCAGGTTTCGCCCTGACCGAGCCGAACGCCGGTTCCGATCCGGCAGCGATGCGCGCGACCGCAGTAAAAGATGGCGATGAGTACATCTTAAACGGAACCAAGACCTTTATTACCAACGGCGCAGTAGCAAGCGTTTTCGTAGGTTTCTTCAAGACCAACCCGGCAGCAGGACACAAGGGAATTTCCGCTTTCATCATCGATGCGGACGCTCCTGGCGTAACCGTTGGCGCTCACGAGAACAAGATGGGCCTGCGCCTCTCCAACACCACCGACCTGATCTTTGAGAATGTCCGCGTAAAGGCATCCGCAATGGTAGGACCGGAAGGCAGCGGATTTAAGCTGGCTATGAACGCCCTGAACTTATCCCGCGCGTTCGTGGCAACCCTGGCAGTCGGCATCATGCAGCGCGCACTCGATGAGTCCGTGAAGTACGCAAAAGAGAGAAAACAGTTCAACACCCCGATCATCAAATTCCAGATGGTACAGCAGATGTTAGCCGACATGGCCATCAAGATCGAGGCATCCAGATGCCTGGTCAACAACACCATGAAGATGATGGATGCAGGTATCATGGTTCAGAAAGAGGGCTCCATCTGCAAGACCTTCGTTTCCGACTGCGCCCAGGAGGTTACCTCCAATGCAGTTCAGATCTTCGGCGGATATGGCTACAGCAAAGAGTACCCGGTTGAGAAGCTGATGCGCGATGTCAAAGTATTCCAGATCTTTGAGGGCGCAAACCAGGTACAGAGACTGACCATCGCCAATGTATTAAATAAAGAATACAAATAGGAAAAACTGACAGGAGGATTGAAGATGAATATCGTTGTTTGTATCAAACAGGTTCCGGATACCACAGAGATCAAGATCGATCCGGTTAAAAATACACTGATCCGTACCGGCGTGCCGAGCATCATGAATCCGTTCGACAAGAACGCTCTGGAGACCGGACTTTCCTTAAAAGACCGGTATGGCGGCAAAGTAACGGTTATTTCCATGGGACCGCCGCAGGCAAAAGCTGTTTTGAGAGAGGCACTGGCTATGGGTGCTGATGAGGCTTATCTGGTAACGGACCGCGCATTCGGCGGATCCGATACCTACGCTACCAGCTACATCTTATCCCAGGCAATCAAGAAACTGGGCGCTTACGATGTCATCCTGGGCGGCAAGCAGGCAATCGACGGAGATACCGGCCAGACCGCACCGAGTATCGCAGAGCATCTGGGCGCAACTCGTCTGACTTACGTTCTGAGCTTAAAGGTTGAGGGCGACAAAGTCATTGCAGAGCGCCAGGTAGAAGAGGGCGTGGAAGTCATCGAGACGAAGTTCCCGGTACTTTGCACCGCAACCAAAGAAAGCAACAAACCGCGTTACGCAACCGTAAAGGGCGTGATGAGATCCTTCAACACCGAGATCGGTCAGATCACCCTGGCAGACCTGCCGGACGCAGACACCACCAAGATGGGACTGAAGGGATCCCCGACCAAAGTAAAAGCAACATTCACTCCGAAGAGAACCGCAAACTGTGTGAACATCGAAGGCGTAAGCCCGGTGGAGATCGCGGACAACCTGATCGGAAAGCTGGTTGAGGCAAAAGTACTTTAATAAACAGAGGAGGTCGTCAAGATGAGTTTTGATACATGCAAGGACGTATGGGTATTTATCGAGAGCTTCCAGGGTCAGCCGAAGAGTGTCGGCCTGGAGCTGTTAGGACAGGGAAGAAAGCTGGCGGACGGACTGAAACAGAAACTCTGCGCCATTGTTATCGGCAAGGATGTAGACGCAGCTATAAAAGAATCCGCAGCGTACGGCGCCGACAAGATCTATGTGATCCAGGGCGACGAGTATGAGAACTATTCCGCAGACGCTTACGGAAACGTATTCTTAAAGCTCTGTGAGAAATATGATCCAAACACCATTTTAGTAGGCGCAACCGTAAACGGAAGAGACTTGGGATCCAAGATCGCAGTCAGCCTCCGCACCGGCCTGACTGCCGACTGTACCGCGCTGAGTGTCGATGAGGACACCGGAAATGTAGTATGGGAGCGTCCGGCATTCGGCGGAAACTTATACGCGCAGATTCTCTGCAGCGAGACCAGACCGCAGATGGGTACCTGCCGTCCGGGCGCGTTCAAGAAGCCGGAGCGCAACGAGAACAATCAGCCGGAGATCATCAAAGAGGATATTCATACCCCGGAGAGCGAGATCCGCACCAAAGTGCTTGATTTCATCAAGGCATGTGAGGACAACGATATGCGTCTCGATGAGGCAGATGTCATTGTATCCGGCGGCCGCGGCATGAAGAGTGCTGAGAACTTCGGTATCTTAAAAGAGTTGGCAGATGTGCTTGGAGGAACCGTAGGATGCTCCAGAGCAGCGGTTGACGCAGGCTGGATGCCGCAGAGTAAGCAGGTAGGACAGACCGGCTCCACCGTAACCCCGAAAATCTACTTTGCATGTGCCATTTCCGGTGCAGTGCAGCACGTAGCGGGCATGAGCGGATCCGGCACCATCGTAGCCATCAACAAAGATGAGACCGCACCGATCTTTGAGGTTGCGGATTACGGAATCGTGGGCGATGTCTTTGAGATCGTTCCGGCTCTGGTAAAAGAATTAAAAGCAAAGCAGCAGGCGTAAGACCACAGGAAAACGGACCGGCCAAAGACTGGTCCGGGGCATGCATGACAGGTGAAACAACACGGGAAAGCGCGTTTTGAACGAGCTTTCTGCGTATAGAGAGAAATGCACCGGATGCGGGAGCGCTGCGGAAGGATAGAAGGAGGCAGGTTATGTTTGAGGAAAGGAAAATCAATCCGGAACTTCTGAAACAGTATCGAGAGCAGGGGTACTGGAAAAATGAGACGCTTCTGGACTGCTGGGAGCGGGCCGCAGCGCAGTACCCGGACCGGGAATATGTGGTGGATGACCGTGGTTACCGCTACACCTACCGGGAACTGGACGAAGCGGCAGGCCGGGTAGCCTCCTACCTGATGGAGCTTGGAATCCGCCCGGGCGAGGTGGTTTCCTACCAGTTCCCGATCTGGAGTGAGTTTGCCATGCTGACCATTGCCTGTTATAAGGTCGGAGCTGTGGCACACCCCATTGCCATGTCCTATGAGGAGAAGGAACTGGCAAGAAGCTTAAACGTAACCGAGTCCCGCTGTTATTTCGGTCCGACTTATTTTTACAAGACCGATTATGAGGAGCGGATTCTGGCTGTCCGCGATCAGACGCCGCTGTTAAAGGATATTGTGCTGATTGACAGCGTGAAACCGGCAAAAAGCAGTGTCCGTCTGCTTCGGGAAATTCTGGCTTCCTATGAGCCGCTTCCGAAGGAACAGTGCGTCCACACGAAAAACGGACAGGACATCGCGGTGATCCTCTGTACCTCAGGGACGACCGGCGGCACCAAGGGCGTGCTCTTAAGCCATGACAATGTGCGCTTTGCGGAGGAAGCCTTTAACCGGGAACTGGGTCTTACAAAGGAAGATATCATGTTCATGCCAGCGCCGCTGCATCACGCAACAGGGTTTCATCACGCCATCATCGCGCCGATGCTTTACGGGGGCAAGGTGGTGCTGCAGCAGAAGTACCAGTGCCGTGCGGCTATCGATCTGATGAATCGGGAGAAGGTAACCTATTCCATGGGAGCGACCCCGTTCATTTATGATATTTTGCGGGAGCTGGATGCCAACGGCGGCGGCCTTCCTACACTGAAATTTTATCTGTGCGGCGGTGCTCCGGTGCCGGGATATCTGGTACAGCGGGCCAACCGCTATGGAATTCTGCTGTGTGAGGTGTATGGCTCCACGGAGAGCGTTCCCCATGTGTTTGTGAGACCAGAGAAAGCGCTGGAGAAAAACGGAACAACTTCCGGGTGGGCTGTGGATGGAATGGAAGTCCGGGTTGTAGATGAGGATGGCCGGGATGTGCCTTTCGGAACCCCTGGTGAGGAATGGTCCCGGGGACCGGCGGTTTTTGCCGGATATTTAAAGGCCCGGGATATTACGGATGGTGTTCTGGATGACGATGGCTGGTTTCACAGCGGTGATCTCTGTGTTATGGACGCGGAGGGCAATATCCGCATTATCGGACGAAAAAAGGATATGATCGTCCGGGGCGGGGAAAACCTGAATACCAACGAGATCAACGATGCACTGGAGGGCTGTCCGGGTATGGGAGACCATACCATCATCGGAATGCCGGATGACCGTCTGGGAGAGCGGATATGTGCCTTTGCGGTGCCGCTGCCCGGGTATGAGGAACTGTCTCTCTGTCAGGTACTTTCCTATTTGAAAGAGAAGAAAGTGCCGAAGCGGTTCTGGCCAGAGCGCCTGGAGCTGATTGACCGGATTCCTCACACGGGAAGTGGAAAGGTGAAAAAATATCTGCTGCGGGAAGAACTGGAGCGCAGGAATAAACAGAACGCTGCAAGTTTGGAGCACCCAGAGCAGGAATGCAGGCATATGCAGGAATGTAAGCATATGCAGGAAGGAGAACGGATATGGAACAGGTATTTGGAGCAAGACGGTGCCGCGACACCAGAAAGCCCCGTGCAGAGCAGTGTCCTGACGTAACGTTTTACCGTTGCAGTACCTGTGGAGCACTGTTCCCGGTAACGGGAGCCGAAAAGGCAGAAGGACTTGAGATTTTCTGCTGTGGAAAACCGGCGGAAAAACTGGAGCCGAGAAGAGCGGAAGAGGTGAAAGAGGTAATTGAGGCGGATTACCAGATTACCGGCGGCTACAATGACAACGCGGTGAAGGTTTCCTGGAAGCGGAAGCCTTATGGCAGCCACCCGGAATGGGTTTACTTAAAAACTTTCACCGGTGGCTATTTGAAATATATTTCAGATGGAAAACGCTCTCCGGTTGTCTTTGCCCTGGCTGACACAGATGCGTTCTGTTATTGTGACGAAGACCCGTGTCTGGAGTGTGTGTTCCGCTGCAAACGGGGGTTTACAGCATATTTTTATGATGCGGAGGCAGGTCTTGTGGAGCTGCCGCTGGATAAGATGACTGCCCACTGGCAGTCAGGGGGAAAAGCACCGGAGTAGGTCTTTTCTTTACCATAAATTGTTAATATAATAACGAAAAGAGGCGCGCGACTGAATTTTACAAAGGAGGGGTTTCGACATGATAGCAACAATCGGGTTTATCTTGGCAATCGGACTGCTGGTGTACATGATCATTCGGGGGATTGACATGATCACAGCCACCGTCGTGACTGCGGCGGTGATTCTGGTAACCAGTGGACTGAATGTATGGGATGGTTTTCTTACAACATATTCTGGAGGAATCGGAAGTTTTGTGACTTCCTGGTTCTTAATTCTCGGACTTGGCGGTGTGTTTGGCCAGCTGGTTCTGGAAGCCGGGCTTGCGACCCGGATCGCAAAGACACTGACAGAAAAGCTGGGAGCAAAGATGGTGGGAGCCGTCATCCTGATCTGCAGCTTCTTCATCACGCTGCTGGGAATCAACGGCTACATCATGGTGTTTGTGCTGTATCCGATCGCGGATAACTTATTAAAGCAGAACAAAATGGACCGGCGCGTGCTGCCGTTTCTGATCCTGGGCGGTGGAGCCTGCGCCAACGGCTTTGCTTTCTCCCTGGATGTCTGCAATGTGCTTCCAAGCAATTATCTGGACACATCACTGGGCTCTTCCCCGGTTCTGTCTTTCCTGTTTACAGCCATTGCGGCCATCAGCTATTTTGTATATTTCAATTATGCGCAGAAGCAGAGCAGAAAAAAACACAGCGTGGAAGAACTGCTGGCCATGTATCCGGAAAATGAGAAGGAAGAGGATGAGATGGAGTTGCCAGGATTTGGCATTTCTGTCCTTCCGTTCCTTGTGGTGCTGGGAGCGGTTGTTGTGACCTCCAGCTGGGGAACCTCCACCAGCATCCTGTTTTCTCTGGCAGTAGGAATTCTGCTGATCGTGCTGACTCAGTTGAAACGGATCAAAAATATCAAGGCATCCATTAAGAGCGGCAGTACCTCCGGTCTGAATTCCATGCTGACGGTAGGTGCGGTTATGGGGCTTTCTCGAGTGCTGGGTGCATCCCCGGTGTTCCAGAATCTGCAGGCAGTTGTGCTGAATCTGAATATGCCGATGTATCTGAAAGCATTTTTCGGAACCACGGTGCTGACCGGACTGACCGGCTCGGCCATTTCCGGTGAGACCATCTTTATGGAAAGCTTCGCCCAGGCCTTTGTGGATATGGACATTAATGTACAGGCCCTGCACCGCATTGTGACGGAGGCGGCTCTGGTGTTAAACAAGCTTCCGAACTCTTCAGTAGCGATTCTGACCATGTCTATCTGCGGATGCAGATTTAAAGACAGCTACAAGCATGTGCTTCTGGGAACCACGCTTCCGTGCTTTATTGCGGGACTTCTTTTGGCTGTGCTTGCAACTATGGGATTTGTATTCTAAAAAGTACATGAAATATTGACAGAAAAAAGACCGGTATGGCTGATCAGTCAGCTTCATATCGGTCTTTTTCACAGCTCTGGAAAATTAAGATTCCGGAGGCAGGTTTAAGCAGTGCGCAACCATGAAGTTGGCAAAAGCCTCCACGGCGGCCGTGATAAAATTCTTTTTGCTGTAAACGAGATAGAGCATACGGGCATCTTTGGGAACATCCGTTAAATGGATCTTTTTCAGATTGTCAAACTGCTTTAAAAACGAGGTATCTGCCACGATGGCCGTCTTGGAAGAATGGTTGATGCGTCCGGCAATGGAAATCTCGTCATCGTAGGAGTAGACAGCTTCCATACCTTTTTCTTTCAGAATTTTGCTGATGGTTTTGCCAATGGGAATGGTATCGCGGTAGGTGGAAAGCATATAGCCTTTTAAGGCAGTCAGCTCGATGGAATCGTGAACGGCCAGCGGATGGTCATTCCGCACGATCACCACAAGTTCCTGATAGGTGATGGGAACAAAAACGAGGTCGTCTTTGTTTTCCACCATGGAGCATAAACCGATATCGTAGGTCCCGGAAGAGACTCCTTCTGCGACCGGAATGGATTTTTCATGGAAGATATTGAAGCTTACCTGCGGACATTTTTCGTGGTAAAGATCGAGGGCATTCGGGAGAAAATCTCCAAGAAGCGTCGGAATACAGCCAATGTCAATGGTGCCGGTGACAGAATCCGATTTTTCCCTTACGGCGGCAATGCCGTGTTCCAGGATCCCCAGTGCCTGGTTCACGTACTCATAGAATTCCTGACCGTATTTGGTAAGCTGGACTCCGCGGCCCTTTTTCTGGAATAAGGAAACGGAAAGTTCATGCTCCAGGGAAGCAATGGAATCGCTCAGGCTCGGCTGCGTGATATAAAGTGCTTTGGCTGCTTCGGTATAATGCTGAACTTCAGCCAGTTTTCGAAAGTAATAAAGCTGTTGTAAATTCATAACCTTTCTCCTTTGCCATCATACATTCCATTATACAGGATGAACAGGAAAAATTCCAGAAGAACGCATAAAAAGTGTTAATAAAATATCAGAAACAGGGCGAAACGGGGTTTGACAATTTCAGAAAAACTGCCTAGAATAAAGGTGAGTGTCAGCACATAGGAGACTGAAGCATGAGGGAAATCAAGAAGCATATATTTCTGGAGACAATTTCATATGAGAACCGCCATATGAGCCCCCGCAATCTTTATATCATCCGGGGAGAAGAGCGGAGCCTGATGGTCGATACATCGAACAATACTGAACGGGACTGGTCCATCTTAAAGGGCATGATCGATGCGCTGGGGATTGATTGCAGAAAGCTGGATATTTTTATTACCCATGACCATCCGGATCACAGCGGGCTGGTGCAGTATTATGCGGCAAAGGGTGCTCGGATTCTGATGAATCCAGATGAGACAAAAAAGAGAGCAGATCTGCGCCACTGTTATCTCGCTGATGAGGCTACACGGATTGCCAGCCTCAGAACAGTGGGGGTGACGGAGGAATATACGCCGGAGCTGTTTAGGACGATTATGGAGTATACAGACAGAACCTATGAGAGTATAGGAAAAACAGAGGATTTTGATTTTGTTCCTACACCGCCGGGAACGGTGCTTCATTACGGGAAATTTCATTTTCAGGTGGTTCCTCTGCGGGGGCATACCAACGGTCAGTGCGGACTTTATGATGAGGAACATAAGCTTCTTTTCTGTGGGGATCAGATTATGACAGATATTGTTCCTATTGTCTGTACCCAGTACAAGGACTGGGGAATGCTGCGCAGTTACCTCAGCAGCCTGGAACAGCTGAAGCATTTTTATGCGGACTGTCTCTTTCTGCCGGCTCATGGCGGACAGATCCGGGATATTGGAAAAGAGGTAGACCGGGTTGTTCAGGGATATATGGATAAATGTTCCATTATGAAGCGGGTGTTAGAGGAGGACGGAGGTTTTCTGACTACCAGAGATGTGGGTGTGAGAGCTTATGGAAGAAGTCAGGGACCGCCAGATTACCAGCATTTTATGTCCTGTACCCAGATTTGGGTAAAAACCTTCTCCTGCCTGGAGTATCTATATGGGGAGGGCTTTCTGGAACGGAAGGATAAAGAGGGCATTTTGTACTGGAAAGCGAAGAAACCCCTTGCATTTCACATATTGTAGTGTTATACTACATATGATAACATGATAGAATGACTAATAGAGAGTGGGCAGATGTCCACTCTCACTTTTATGTATCAGAAGTTTCAGGAGATACATAATATGGTCTGCAGCAGAAGGAAGAGAGGTGAAATCATGACCAGAAAAGAAACTTATGAATCCAGAACAGAGCAGTTTCTGCTGCCGCTTCTTGAAGAGCATCAGTTTGAGCTGGTAGATGTAGAATATGTAAAGGAAGCGGGAAACTGGTACCTTAGAGCCTACATTGACAAAGAAGGCGGAATTACCGTAGATGACTGCGAAATCGTCAGCCGTGCATTTTCTGACCGGCTGGACGCAGAGGACTTTATCGATGACGCCTATATCATGGAGGTCAGCTCCCCGGGCCTTGGACGTCCGCTGAAAAAAGAGAAAGACTATAAGAGAAGCATGGGAAAAGAGCTGGAAATCCGGACATACCGTGCGATCGAGAGAAACCGGGAATTTTACGGAATACTCACCGCATATGATGATAACAGTGTGACCATTTTGGAGGAGGACGGAACAGAGCGCGTCTTCCAGAAAAGCGATATTGCATTGATCCGTTTAGCATTTGATTTCTAAACAGACGCAGATACAGGAGGAAAAGAGAAAAATGAATACAGAATTAATGGAGGCCCTTGAAGTTCTTGAGAAAGAGAAGAATATCAGCAAAGATACCCTGCTTGAGGCAATTGAGCAGTCGCTGATCCAGGCCTGTAAAAACCATTTTGGCAAAGCAGATAATGTAAAGGTAAGCATCAACGCCCAGACTGGTGATTTCAAAGTCGTAGCAGAGAAAACCGTTGTTGATCTGGTACAGGATCCGATCATGGAGATCGCCCTTTCCGATGCAAAACGTGCAGACTCCCGCTATGAACTCGGCGACATCGTTCCGGTAGAAATCAAATCCAAAGAGTTCGGCCGTATTGCAACCCAGAATGCCAAAAACGTCATTCTTCAGAAGATCCGTGAGGAAGAGCGTAAAGTTCTGTTTGATCAGTACTTCGAGAAAGAGCACGATGTGGTTACCGGTGTGGTACAGCGCTATGTAGGACGCAACGTCAGCATCAACCTCGGTAAAGTAGACGCTCTGCTGACCGAGAACGAGCAGGTCAAAGGCGAGAAATTTGAGCCGACCCAGCGTGTGAAAGTATACGTTCTGGAAGTAAAGAATACAACCAAGGGACCGAAAGTCATGGTATCCCGTACCCATCCGGAACTCGTAAAACGTCTCTTTGAGTCTGAGGTTTCCGAGGTTGCAGAAGGCATCGTAGAGATCAAGAGCATTGCCCGTGAGGCAGGAAGCCGTACGAAAATGGCAGTATGGTCCAACGATCCGAACGTCGATGCAGTCGGCGCATGCGTCGGTATGAACGGAAGCCGTGTCAACGCGGTTGTCAATGAGCTGAACGGAGAGAAGATCGACATCATTACATGGGATGAGAACCCGGCACTCCTGATCGAGAACGCACTGAGCCCGGCAAAAGTTATTTCCGTTATGGCAGATCCGGATGAGAAAACCGCAAAAGTGATCGTTCCGGACTATCAGCTTTCCCTTGCCATTGGTAAAGAGGGACAGAATGCAAGACTTGCCGCACGTCTGACCGGTTTCAAGATCGACATCAAGAGCGAGACCCAGGCACGCGAGGCAGGAGACTTCGACTATGTAGAAGAAGAGGAATACGAGGAAGAGGACAATTACGATGAGTCCGCAGCAGAGGAGGAAACCATCTCTGCAGAAGAAAACTTCGACGAGAATGATGTAGAAACAGCAGAGAAAGCCGGAGACGAAGAGTAATTAAAATAAAAACAAAGGCGGGATGAGCATTTGAGTACAGTTCGTAAAGTGCCGCTGCGTAAATGCATTGGCTGCAATGAAATGAAAAACAAAAAAGAAATGATCCGCGTGGTGAAAACCACCGAAGGAACGATTGTTCCGGACACAACCGGAAGAATGAACGGACGCGGTGCTTATGTCTGCTCTCTGGAATGTCTGGGGAAAGCAATGAAAAACAAAGGACTTTCCCGTTCTCTGAAGGCAGAAATTCCATCAGAGGTTTATGAGCAGTTAAAGGAGGCATTTGCGAAGATTGAACAGTCAAAGTAAAGGATTATCCATGCTGGGCCTTGCCATGAAGGCGGGTAAGGTATCGAGCGGCGAATTTGCGACCGAGCAGGCCGTAAAGAGCGGCAGCGCATACCTTGTCATTCTGGCGGAAACGGCGTCGGCCAATACACAGAAGAAATTTCGCAATATGTGTGCATACTATAAAGTGCCATGCATTCTTTTTGGGGACAAAGAGCAGCTTGGAAGAGCCATCGGAAGAGAATACCGTTCTTCCCTTGCCGTATGTGAAGCGCATTTTGCAGAAAAAATAGCAGCATTGTTGGCAGAAGCGTAAGGCGTAAGGCCGGAAAGGTCGGTGGATGGATGCAGGAAACACGAAAACCGCAGAAAGAGGAGAAAAGATCATTGGAAAAGAAAGATACAGAAAATATGGAAATGAAGAAACCGGAAGAGCAGGCAAAACCGAAGAAAAAGAAAATTATTTCCGTTGTGCGTCCGCAGAACGCAACAAGTAAAGAAGCAAAAGAGTTCACAAAGAACCAGGGACAGAAAAAAGACCGTCCGTCCCGCGGAAACGGCCGTCCGGAAGGAAACCGCAATGGAAACGGAAGAAGCGAGGACCGTCCGAACCGTGGAAACGGAAACGGCGGAAATGGAGATCGTCCGAACCGCAATGGAGACCGTCCGCAGGGAGAGCGCCGTTTCAACAATAACGGAGACCGTCCGAACCGCAATGGAGACCGTCCGCAGGGAGAGCGCCGCTTCAACAATAACGGAGACCGCCCGAACCGCAGCGGAGACCGTCCGCAGGGAGAACGCCGCTTCGGCGGAAACAATGGAGACCGCCCGAACCGCAGCGGAGACCGTCC
>ERZ832317.3788-NODE-3788-length-15356-cov-10.250768_pt1 | contig 15356 bp, 18 predicted proteins | sample MGYA00519695_ERZ832317 | MGnify/ENA primary metagenome ERZ832317 (study PRJEB31850, sample SAMEA3708726) | human gut metagenome | biome: human gut; feature: human-associated habitat; material: faeces | place: China | collected 2014 ...
GCTGCAGGTGCTGAAACTGGAGGGCCGGGCAGCCCGGAGCAAGTGCTATATGTGGCTGTACCGCACCAGTGGGGACGCGAAGTCCCCCGTTGTGCTGTATGAGTACCGGCCTACCCGGAAGGCGGAGAACGCGGCTGCCTTTCTGGAGAGTTTCTCCGGGTGGCTCCATGCAGATGGCTACTCCGGTTACCACCGGTTGCCTAAAAACATCCGGGTGGTTGGTTGCTGGGCGTACCTGCGGCGAAAATTCGATGAGGCGGTGGATGCCCTGCCGAAGGACCAACGCGCAGGTTGTGCGGCACCGGAGGGGCTGGATAATGCCTCTTCGGGATTGAGCAGGAATTGGCAGGGCTGCCGCCGGAAGAACGGTGTGAACAGCGTCTGGCCCGGTCCAAGCCGGTGATGGACGCTTTGTTGGCATGGGCGGAAACGAAGACCGCCCCGCCCAAGTCCTCTTTGGGAAAGGCGCTGTACTATCTGCGGGAGCAGTGGCCATATCTGAAACGCTTTTTAGAGGACGGGCGTCTGGAAATAAGCAACAACCGGGCGGAGCGGAGCATTAAACCCTTTGTGATGGGGCGGAAAAATTGGCTCTTTGCCAATACGCCCGGTGGCGCGCAGGCCAGCGCCGTGATCTACAGCCTGATTGAAACGGCGAAGGAGAATGCCCTTGATCCGTACCGTTATCTGCTGTGGGTTCTGCAAAACGCGCCACAGCTGAGCGAAACTGATGCGGCGTGGGCAGAACAGTTCACGCCCGCCAATGCGCCGCAGGAGTGCAAAATACCACAGAAATGAAATCGTGCCATCCCGACTTGTGTCCCGGGGTGGCACGATTATTATTCGCCTTTAGCTTTGACGGTTACAATGGAAAAGCGCGAAATCTGTCTTACTGCATAAAAAACGGCCAGCAGCGCATGGCTGCCGGCCAGAAAAAGATCGCGGATATTCCGGCGCTTGCTCCCGTTTCCGCTCATGTCGAACGCAGCAAGGAAACCGGTACATTTGGAAAGCCGCCGCGCATGCTCGCAAAGAAAACGATCATCTGGAGGGAGACGAAGAAACGAGCGCACACGCGGCGAGCCTGCTGACAAGCGGAGTATAGAAATTCTTTTCCCACAGCGCTTGCGCATCGTAACCGTCATAGCCGCGCCAAAATCGGGCCCGACTTTCATAGCAGCGTGAGATCGGTACGTTTTCGTAGATAAATGCGTCGTCGATCGATCGATGGCATTCCCCGGCAGCGGCCTCTAAAAGAAGAGCGGTCTCGTCGGACAATTTTTTCAGCGCGGATCCGATGACAGGAATGCATTCCTCGCCGATCTGCTCCATGGCGGTTGCAAGCAGATAATAATAGAGCTTAATGGAGAGCATTTCAAATCCGTCCTTGCCGGACAAGCAGAGCTGCGGATCGTAGGGCGGCTCATGATAATCCGGATCAAAATCCGCGAAGCACGTTGCTCGCAGCTTGGCGGGCAGGTCTGCGGGACGCAGGATCACACGAAAAGAGCAGTACGCGTCATTCTCCTGCGTTTGGGTTCGGGCAAGGTTTACGCTCGTGAGACCGTAGGCATATTCGCCATAACAGGCGGGGTGAAATTCTTCGCAGTAAATGCGGCCGAGCTCCTTCAGGCCGTGGCTTTCCCAAATTTCCGCCATGGGGCAGAAAAGCGTATGAGATATCCGCTCCTGCGGCGCAAGAGATTGAAGCTCCCTGCGGAAACGGGGATCGCTCGGCAGATCGGGATACAGCGAAAACAGATTTTTCATGTTGATCTTTGCCCCGATGCTCAAATGCTTTTCCCGCAGTGTTCTTCCGCGATCCTTTCCGAAGCGCCGCGCCGCTTCGCGCACAGACGCCTCACCCTGCATGGAAAACGCGCGGATCAATCCGTCTCCGATGTATCCGAACAGCAGGGAATAGATATCCGCAAGGTTCATCACAAAGTGTTCTTCCGGTGTATACATACTTGCCTCCTCAAACTGCGCAGGCGGCTGCCTGCAAGTATTTGGCAGCAAGCGGCGAGATCACAAGCTCATGGAAAAGCTCGCTTGCCTTTACTGCGGAGAGAGCGGACCACAGGGGAGATGCGGCGAATAAGGAAAACGGGAACGACTGCGCGATAAATTCACCGCCGCACGGGATCCCGCGGCGGAATGCGATATCCTCAAGCATAGCCTCGCTCTCCTTCTCAAATCGGCGAAGCGCGTTGGTGTAAAGCTGAGCGCCTTCCTTTCCGAAGGCTTCATCCAGTTCCTTCCAGATAAACACGCAAAGAAGAACGGCCTTTTCCTGCATATAATCGGCGAAGGAGATCGAGGTCGCCCCCTCCGGCACGGCTTTTTTCTCAAAGGCCGTACAGCGCTGCTGCGCATCAAGATTTGCCGGACGAAGATAGGCAGCAAATTGGCAGCACATATCCCGCTTATCAGACAGGGTCATGCTCAAATGGAACTGTCCCTTTCCCCCTGTGTAACCGCTGAGGAAGGACTTCATGTATTCTTCACAATAAAAAAGACCGTATGCTTCGGCGTTGTTCGCTTTCCAATAGTTGGACATGGGGCAGGTGAATTGATCCCACAGACGAACCTCCTTGGTCTGCGTATAAATGGTCGCTACGGAGCGGGGATCGCAAACAGCGCCCCGACCGCTTTGAAAGAAGGCTTCAGATCCGTGCTGATCCCGGACCGTTCATAATCCCGCCGTTGCTGTTCTCCTTGCCAGTATCCAACGCTGCCGACGGCTCTTCGGATGACCGCCTCGCCCTCCACTTTATATTTTTCGCAGATCGTTCGGCAAAATGAGGTGTAGAGCGGATTCCAAAAATCCTGTCGATCCTGTAAAGGAAGTTCTTCCGTGCTGTACATGATATGGCTCCTGTCATTGTTGATAGTATTTTGCTCCAGCGAGAGCAACAGAATTACGCTGATCGCTTGCGACACCGAGTCCGTTAAGGCGAGCTCTTTTTGTCAAAATGTAAAAAAAACGAAAAAAATATGGGTCAATATGACAAAATGAGAAAAACAGCGCGGACGGTATCTTGAAATTAGATTTCAGTTATCTATTTTACAGATTATGCAAAATAGCGGGTAACAGAATTGATCACTTCATTTGACAGCTGACTCATGATATAATCCTCTCTCTTAAACCAGATGATCTCGGAGGTGATATCACAGTTGGCCAGCTTGAGAGTCCGATAGTTTGCGTAGTTGCTCGGGAGCCCGGTGTCTAGCACGTCGAAGGGATAGGCGGAATTGAGATAATAGCAGGATGTGTTGGAAAGGATCTCATACAGAGCGGAGCGCGAGGACACTACGAAACGGCTCCCTTTGTTGGAAAGATGAAGCCGGTCGTATATGTCGGCGTAGGGCCCCGAGTCCATGTTTGAGTACATTACCGGCGGTAGCTCCCGAAGCTCAGCGGCGCTGACGAAATCGCTCTCCCGATGATAGAGCGGATTCTGCTCTCCGACGGTAACGGCGATGCTGAGACTCGCTATGTCGAAATGCTGTAATTTGCGGGCACGCAATTGCTTTAGGTAGGCATTCTTATAGCAGCTCCATACGCGCACGATCCCGATCTCCGCCGCCTGACTGTCGACGAGGTCTGCAACATTGTTTTCGTGGTCCTCGAACTGCTCGATTCGAATACCGATGCTGCGATAACGCTCAAACAGCTCTGCACAGATGCGGCTGAGGAAATAGTAACCGGAGCTGGCGACGGAAAGCGAGAATTCGTGTTGCACAAAATCCCGCCGGATCAGGCTGTCGAGCTGTACAAGCTGTGCCTGAATGGATGAGACATAGGATACGAAGGTGTGCCCGAAGGGGGTCAGCGCAACACCGCGGTTGCTGCGCACGAAAATGTCGTGCCCGATCTCCTTTTCCAATCCCGCAATAGCGGTGGATACCACGGATTGAGAGATAAACAGGTCGGCGGCAGCCTTGTTGATCGACCCTGTTTTGGCCACAGCCACTACATATTTTAACTGATTGAAAGTCATAGTACAACCTCTCTTGCTATAGTTTTTCCAGTATATCAGTTATCTGGATTATATTCTGGTCAAATCAAGAAGTCAACTGCTATGATACTTACAGGTGCAAACGACGCACAAATAATAAGGAGGGAAACACACAATATGGAAAAAAAGACACTATCTTTTGGCAGCTCACTGGTAGCAGTGATCCTGTCACTGGGAACGATCATCGTCGGTAAGCTCTGGCTGTCCCTGAATACTACCATTGTTCTTCTGCTTTCTGCCACAGTGGTCTCCTGCTTTGTTGTTCTGAAGGGCGTAAAGTGGTCTGATATCGAGACGGAGATCTCCGCGGGCATCAAGGGCATGGGAACTCCCATTGTCGTCCTGCTTGAAACGGGCATCCTCGTCGGCGTGTGGATGGCTTGCGGTACGATCCCGATGATGATGGATTGGGGCCTCAAGCTGATCAGCCCGAAGATCTTCCTGCTTGTCACCTGCCTGATCTGCACGATCATGTCGGTTGTTTCCGGTACGAGTTGGGGCACGCTGGCCACGGCAGGCGTCGCTCTTCTGGGCGTTGGTATCGGTCTCGGCATTCCCGTTCCCATGACCTGCGGCGCGATCGTCGTTGGCTCTTTCTTCGGCGATAAGATGTCCCCGCTGTCCGACTCTACCATCGTGGCGGCGGCCTCCTGCGAGGTCCCCCTGATGGAGCACATCCGCCATATGCTTTGGAGCACGACCCCCGCATATCTGGTGAGCATTATCGTTTATGTGGTCCTTGGCTTCCGTTTTGACGGCGTGATTGGCGGTGAGCAGTATGAATCTCTGCTCAACGGCCTTGCCAGCACGTTTAACTTCAATGTACTGCTGCTCATTCCCCCCATCGTGGTATTTGCGCTGGTGCTGTCGAAGAAACCTGCGCTTCCCGCTTTCGCGGCAGGCATTGCCTCTGCCGTCGTTCTCGGCATGATCTTCCAGGGTCAGGGCTTTGCCGAGCTCTGTGGGGTCATGGCAAACGGCTGCAAGATCGACTCCGGCAACGACCTCGTCAATACGCTTATCCAGCGCGGCGGTATGAATAGTATGCTGTCTACCGTCTCCATCGTTATCGGCGCTGCCGTGTTTGCCGCGCCCATCCGCGCTTCCGGCGCTGCGCAGATCCTCTTCGGCAAGGTGGAGGAGATCGCAAAAACCCCGGGCCGCTTTGCCGCTGCCTGCTACATCATCCACCCCATCTTCCAGTTAGTCGCCGTTACGTATTACGTTACCTATCCCGTTATGGGCAGCTTCTGCGCGCCGGTCTATGATAAGTTCGGACTGTCCCGCGCCAATTTGACGCGTACCTTCGAGGACTCCGGCACCGTGATCGCACCGCTGATCCCCTGGGGTATGGCAGGCTCCTACATTACGGCGCAGCTTGGCGTTGTCCCGAGCGAGTACTGGCAGTACATGCCCATGTGCTATATGTGCATCGTGTTCGGTATTATCCTCAGCCTGACCGGGATCGGTGTGAAGAAGGCGGACGGAACGTATGTTCGCCCGATCCTCTGGCAGAAGAAGTCTGCTAAGGCCGCTAAATAAAAAATAGGGGAGTGCCTGCGCTGGGATGTATCCGGCGCAGCACTTTCCTCTCCGGAACAGGAAGGACTGCCAATATGAAAGAGACTATTCTCAGCAGGATCTCGGGCTGGATCGATGAAAACAGCGCGATCCTTGCTGATGCAAATAATGCAATATGGGAATTCGCCGAAACCGCCTTCAACGAAAAATGCTCCAGCGCATATCTCAAGCAGGTGCTGGAACAGTATGGTTTCCGCATCCTCCCCGGCGCCGCGGGTGTTCCGACATCCTTTGTCGCCGAATGGGGGTGCGGAAAGCCGGTGATCGGCCTGATCTCCGAATATGACGCGCTGGACGGACTTTCTCAGGATCGATGCACGGAGCGCCGTCCCGTTCGCGACGGTGCTCCCGGTCACGCCTGCGGTCATTGCACGTTGGGCGCTGCCGTGCTGGGTGCGGCACTGTCGCTCAAAACCGTAATGGAACAGGATGGGCTTCCCGGTACGCTCCGCTTTTACGGCTGCCCGGCGGAGGAAACTGTGGAAGGAAAGGTCCTGATGTCCCGCGACCGTCTTTTTGACGACTGCGACGCGGCGCTTTCCTGGCATCCCAATGATATCAGTTATGTTTGGGCGAGGAAAAGTGTTGCACTGCGCAGCATGAAATTCACGTTTTCCGGGAAAACCGCCCATGCGGGTCTGGACCCGTGGAACGGGCGGAGCGCGTTGGACGCGGTGGAGCTGATGAACGTCGGCGCCAATTATCTGCGCGAGCACGTGCAGCCCTCTTGCCGGATTCAGTACGTGATCACAGACGGCGGCAAGGCACCCAATATTGTACCGGATCGCGCGCAGGTCTGGTATACGCTCCGGGCTCCGGAGAGCGCTTTGGTGGACGATATGCATCAACGGATCGTCAACATTGCAAAGGGCGCCGCGCTGATGACGCAGACACAGTGCGAGGAAGCCTTTGTTTCGGGATGCTATGCCTTCCTCCCGAATATGACGCTGGCGGAAAACATCCTTGCGCATATGCGGGAGGTCGGCGCGCCGGGGTGGACGGACAGTGACCGCGCGTTTGCCGGCGAGCTGTACCGGCAGGTCCCCGAGGATTGTAAGGAGAGTTCTTTTGTGAATTACTCCCTCAAGGACGGCGATGTGACCGACGGGCTGGTCAACGGCATTTATGATGGCTTTTATCGCAACGGCGCCATGGGCGCATCGACCGATCTTGGCGATGTGAGCTGGCAGATCCCGGTGGGCTGCTTCTCCGGCGCCTCCACGGTGGTGGGCGCTCCTGGGCATAGCTGGTTTTATACTGCCGCCTGCGGCTCCGGGATCGGTGCGCGCGCGGCGTGTGCGGCAGCCAAGGTGCTTGCTCTTACCGGATGGGATCTGCTTACCGATGCGGAGCTTTTGCGCCGGGTCAGAAATGAACATGAAAAGAGCACGGAGAAGAGGCCATATGTTTGTCCGATGAAATAACATTTTCGGCCAAGCTGAAGAACTTCACAAAGAAAAGGAACGGGGAAACATGAAAGAATTTACAGAAAAGCATCACGCTTTCATTGCGGCGACATTTTACGACCTGCTGACAAAGCGGTACGGACAGCGCGGCGAGGCGGCGTTTATTCTTGCGACGCAGCGCTATGCGGAGCAGCGCGGCAACCGAATGGCGCAAAGAGCCATCCGCGATGGCAAGCCGCTGACGTTCAGCACCTATCGCGAATACGGCGAATGGGTCAACACGCAGAGCGTGAAGGATGAGGGCTGTGGGAATGAGGGGTATGTCGTATCCTATTCCCCGGATTTTGACGAGCGCGTAACGCAGTGCCCCTGGGCAACGCAGTTTGCCGAAATGGGGATGCAGAAGGCGGGGACCGTCTACTGCACGCATCTGGACAAATCGATCGTCCGCGGCTTCAATCCCGCGCTGGTGTATGAAGTGCCGCAGAGCCTGCACGAGCACGACTGCTGCATTCAGACAGCGCGTAACGCCAATTTCCCGGAGGGTGCTGTCTACCAAAAGCACAAGGAATATCTCAAGGGCTTCGACTATCACTGCGGGCATAACTTCAAGACCTACAGCGATATCTGCACCTCCATCTTTGGCGCCGGAGGCGCTGCGATCTCCGCAGAGGCACTGCGCCGTTTCTCGGATGCCTACGGTGAAGATATGGCAGATGTGCTTGTTTCGTACAAAAACACCGACTTTAATCTAGTCTGAACCTTATTGTTATCAGAAAGGAACCGATATGCTTAAAACCAGCAGAACAGTTACAGCCGATGTATTGGTCATCGGCGGTGGCGGCGCGGCCTGTACGGCGGCGGTTGCCGCCGCGCGCGCCGGCGCATCAGTTGTCCTCGTTTCCAAGGGCAAGGCCGGCAACAGCGGCAATACCATTATGATCGGCGGCTCTTACGGAATGGACGGTGAGAGCGCATACTATGACTATCATATTCCCGGCGCCGATCCCAGCTTTACCAAGGAATCGCTTTTCAGCTCCATCGTGAATGACGGCTTCAATCTCAGCGACCAAAATCTGGTAGAGCAGTTTGTCAATGACAGTCCCCGCATCGTCTATGAAGTCAAGGAGTGGGGAGAGGAGATCGGCGAACGCTTTTCGTTCTATGCGCCGTCCAACTGGGACGTAACGGGCCGCAGCATGGGCCGTGCGCTGATGAACGGCGTGAAAAAGATGGAAAACGTTTCCGTTTTCAACGACATCATCGTTACCGATCTTCTTAAAAACGGCGACACCGTAACGGGTGCGCTGGGCTACGATGTATACAGCGGCGAGCTGATCGTTTTTGAGGCGAAGGCAACGGTGCTCGGAACCGGCGGCTTCTCCGCATACACACTGCAAAACACCAATACCGATATGACCGGCGACGGTCTTGCCATGGCGTATCGCGCAGGGGCAAAGCTGTCCGATCTGGAATTTCAGCTATTTCTCATGACGGCCGTGGAGCCTTACGATATCCGCGGTTCCATTTTGCCGGCGCTGTGTACGTTCCGCTCAAAGTTTGACTATGATCCGGTCGACCGAGACGGGAACCGCATCGAGGTCCCCGAGAAGCTGCGCGAAATGGAAGCCACCAGTGAAATGTGCAAGCTGGTCCATATGTATTACTTCGGCCATGTGGTCAATGCCGGGAAAGGCTCTCCGAGCGGCGGCATCTACTTTGATTTCAGCCGATTCACCGACGAGCAGATCGACGAGATGTTTGAAGCGGTGATGGATCACTTTGACGGCTTCTACAAGCACGGCTACTACCATGGCGAGAGCATTATCGATTTCCGCGATCTTGCCAAAAAGAAGCGCCGCGTAGAAGTCGGCTTGACCAGCGAATACAGCGTCGGCGGCATTTTTGTCGATGAAAATATGTTTACCGGCGTTCCCGGCCTGTATGCCGCCGGCGAGGCTGCCAGCGGTGTGTTTGGCGCAAACCGCGTGGCGGATGCAGTCACGGAGATGCTGGTTCAGGGATATAAGGCAGGAGAGGTCGCCGCTGCGCGGGCGTCGGAGCAGACGCGCGTTGCCTCGGATGATGCGGCGATCGAGCGAGCAGTAGGCGTACTGGAAAAGCTGCTGAGCAATCAGGGCGGCATTGCTGTGTCGGAGGCGATCGATCGTCTGGGCGAGATCAGCGACAATGCACTTGGCATGGTGCGCAATGAAACGACCCTGCGTGCCGGCGTAGAGGCATTTGAGACGCTCGGCGCCGAAATGGACGGGATCTCGCTGCGCGGCAAAAGCCTGCGCTATAACCGCGAGCTGATGCAGGCGCTTGCCGCCCGCAATCTGCTCGCCTGCTCAAGGGTTGCCGCGAAGATGGCGCTCGAGAGAAGGGAAAGCCGCGGTCTGCATCTGAGAGACGACTACTCCTACATCGACAATGAGAACTGGCAGGTCCGCCAGCTTGCGGAGTTGGTCAACGGAGAGGACAAGCTGAGCAAGAAGGTCCCGGTGGTCACAAGGATTCCGCTGCGCAAGGCAGAAAAGATCGATTACGAATCCTTTATTCTGGAAGAAGATCTTGGTATGAAAAATATGGAGGAAAGCTAATGAACGTAAAAATTTTTCGCTTTGATCCTTCCGTGGATACGGAGCCTCATTACGATTCCTTTTCTGTAGAGGTTTCCGCTGAGGAAAAGATGACGGTCATGGGGCTGCTGGAATACATCTCAAAGCACTTCGACAGCTCTCTGAGCTTCTTTTCCCACAGCGCCTGCCGCCACGGGATATGCGGCCGCTGCACGGTCAAGTGCAACGGCAAGGCGTGCCTTGCCTGCACAACGGTCCTGTCCGGCGAGGACATTACGATCGATCCACTCAAGAAGGATGTAGTAAAGGATCTTGTTGTTCGCAATTAAGCAGGGCAGTGTTATCCTCTGTCACGGAATAAATAAGAGGAGTACAGTATGAATTCAAATAGTATGACCTATCAGGCCTATGTGCAGATATTAAAGGAAGAGCTTCTCCCTGCCATGGGCTGTACGGAGCCGATCGCCATCGCTTACTGCGCCGCAAAAGCACGCGATGTGCTCGGGGAAATCCCCGACAGCATCGAGGTGGAGGCGAGCGGAAATATCATCAAAAATGTCAAAAGCGTTGTCGTTCCCAACACAGAGGGGCGGAAGGGCCTGGAGGCAGCGGCTGCCATCGGCGTGCTGGGCGGCGAGGCGGACAAGGGATATGAAGTGATCGCGAGCGTGCGTCCTGAGACAAAAATGAAGCTCGGCGCGTATCTTGCGACAACACCCATCAAGGTGCTGCCCGCCGACTCGGATCACGTTCTCGATGTATCCGTCCTCGTGCGGAAGGGTGAGCATCATGCGCTTGTGCGTGCGGTCAACGAACACACGAATATCGTCCGCATTGAAAAAGACGCTCAGGTCCTTTTGGACAGGCATCCTTCCGAAAGCCGGGAGGACGAAAGGCGGGCGCTCCTGAATATCCATGATATTTATGACTTTGCCAAAACCGCGCAGTTGGACGATGTGCGCGACGTGCTCTCGCAGCAGATCCGCTATAATAGCGCCATCTCTGCGGAGGGCCTGCGCGGTGATTACGGCGCAAACATCGGCAGGACGCTGCTCCGCGCCTACGGCGACAACGTGCGCATCCGCGCGCGGGCTGCTGCGGCAGCCGGTTCCGATGCGAGGATGAACGGCTGCGAAATGCCGGTCGTTATCAACTCGGGCAGCGGCAATCAGGGCATGACGGCTTCCTTGCCTGTGATCGAATACGCGAGGGAACTGAACGCGACGGAAGATCAGCTTTATCGTGCGCTGCTGGTATCCAATCTTGTTACCCTGCACCAGAAGACCGGCATTGGCAGGCTGAGCGCCTACTGCGGTGCGGTAAGTGCCGGCGCGGGGGCGGGTGCAGGCATTGCCTTCCTCTGCGGCGCGGATCACGAAACGGTGGCGCATACCGTCATCAATGCGGTGGCTGTGACCTCGGGCATTGTGTGCGACGGCGCGAAGGCATCTTGCGCGGCAAAGATATCTGTTGCGGTGGATGCCGGCATCATGGGGTACGAAATGTGCCGCAGCGGCAACAACTTCCATGCAGGTGACGGTATTCTTGCCGAGGGCGTGGAGGATACGATCAAAAATGTCGGGCGGCTCGGGCGCGTCGGTATGCGCGACACTGACCGGGAGATCATGAAGATTATGACAGGAAATTGAAGGTGATCGCATTGTCGGAGAACAACATTCTGCGGTGGATGAAACAGCAGGAGCACGATTTGACGCAGCTTCGGCATCAGCTCCACCGCGAACCGGAATTGGGACACGCGGAATATAAGACCACACGCTTGATCCGCGATGGGTTGCTGGCCTGCGGCGCTGAAATTTTGTCCTGCCGCTGCGATACCGGCGTTGCCGCGCTGATCCGCGGCGGAAAAGAGGGCCCGCTTATCGCGCTGCGAGAGGATATCGACGCTTTGCCTATCACGGAGAACACAGGCTTACCGTTTGCCTCCTGCACTGCCGGCGTTTCTCATTCCTGCGGGCACGATATCCATACGGCGGCGCTGCTGGGTTGCGCGCAGTACCTGTGCGAAAATCGGTCTGCGCTCCGGGGTTCCGTTATGCTGATCTTTCAGTGTGCCGAGGAATGCTGCGACGGTGCGATGACCATGCTGGATGCGGGGCTTTTCGATGTGTATCGCCCGGAACGCGTACTGGGCTTTCACTGCGCTCCTTCGCTCCCACTTGGGAAAGTCGGCGTGTGCCGCGGCGCCGGAAACGCCAGCTGCGATACGGTAACGCTTCGCGTGATCGGCAGGGGCGGGCATGGTGCTCACCCTGAGCTTTGCGTGGATCCCGTCCTGATTGCGGCATATCTTCTCACACAGGTACAAACGGTCATCAGCCGGGAAAAGTCGCCCGCCGCCCCGTCCGTGCTGACGTTTGGCACCATCCACGGCGGCACGGCGCCCAATGTCATTCCCAATGAGGTCGTTCTTCAAGGAACGCTGCGAACGTTCAGCAAGCAGGTGCGCTCTTCCCACAAGGCTGCGATAGAACGCATCGCGGTCTGCTGCGCGCAGGCAATGAACGGCAGCTGTGAGGTTCGATTTGAAAAGGGGATGCCTCCGCTGATCAACGCGAAGGACAGCTCCGACGCAGTGGTCCGCGCGGCGGAGCAGGTACTCGGTGAGACTGCCGTGGACGAGTCGATCGCACCGTCGCTCGGCTCCGATGACTTCTCCTGCCTGCTGGACGAGTGCGGCGGAGAAGGCGTCCAGTTTTTGGTCGGCACCGGCGATGAGAGCGTGCCGAACAGTATGCTCGGGCTGCACGTGGCGGAAAATATTTTTCCGGACGCGGCGATCGTATCGGCCGCTGCTGTGCTTGCGCAGGTCGCGGTGAACATTCTGAAATAGCGGGGAAGCCATGGATTATTTTGAAAGAGCCTGTATGCTGAGGAGTGAAACGGCCGCGCATCGGCGTTATCTTCATCAGCACGCCGAGATCGGTATGTGTCTGCCGATGACAGCTGCTTATATCAAAAAGGAATTGACATCCATCGGATGCACACCGATGGCGCTGGGCGGAGACGGGGTCGTGGCGGAGATCGGAAGACCCGGAAAAGTCGTTTTGCTGCGAGCCGAAGTGGATGCCCTGCCCATGCCGGACGAAAGCGGATTGCCCTTTGCCTGCCCCAATGGGACGACCGGACACACCTGCGGGCACGATCTGCACGGCGCGGCGCTTTTAACGGCGGCCAAAATGCTCAAGGAAAATGAGGCGTCGCTGCGCGGCACGGTACGCCTGCTTTTTCAGCCCGGCGAGGAAACCTTCGAGGGTGCGGCAGCCATGATCGAAGCAGGTCTTCTGCGCTCTCCCCGGCCGGACATCGCCTACACCGGTCATGTGACCACGCGCTACCCGGTCGGTACGATCGCCATGCGCGCGGGCGCGACGATGGCGTCCTGCTATTCCTTCCGTATCCTTATCACCGGAAAGACCTCGCACGGCGCCTGCCCGGAGGAGGGGATCGACCCGATCAATATCGGGGCGCACATCTATCTTGCCATGCAGGAGCTGCTTGCCCGTGAAATTGCTTTCGACGATAAGGTGACGCTGACCTTTGGTATGTTTCGCGCGGGCAACGTCCCCAACACGATCCCTGAGCAGGCAGAGCTGCAAGGAACGCTGCGCACCTTTGATAATGAATTGAGAAAACGATTGATCCGGCGCATCGGCGAGATCGCCCGCAGCACAGCGCAGACCTATTGCGGCACTGCGGAGCTGTTTGTCAATGCGGACGTACCCGTGGAATACAACGATCCGGCGCTGTATGCCGATGCCAAGCGGTATATCGGCGAAAGCACAAAAGCGGACATGGTTGAGGAGGTACAGATGACAGGATCCGACGACTTCGCCTTTATCACGGAACAGATCCCGGCAGTCAATGCCTTCTTGGGCGCTCAGGTGTCCGCGCATACCGGCGCCTGCTATCCGGCGCATCACCCGAAGGTGCTGTTTGAAGAAGACGTGCTGCCCTATGCTGCGGCAGCTTAGTGCTCCCCAAGTTTCGATACTGGCTCGTTGTCCAAAAGTATGCTGCCAGCAGTAGGCCGAAGAATACCAGCTATGATTTTTAGCAGAGTGGATTTTCCTGCCCCGTTTGGCCCCAGCAGTCCATAAAGGCCGGGTTCTAATTCCAGATTGACCCCACGCAGAGCGGAATATCGGTTATAATTCTTACTAATATCTTTGACTTTCAGTTTCATTTTGTTTTACCACTACTTTCTTTGTACTTGGCGAGAGCCTCATTATAGTGATACTCCAAATGGCGATAATAACGCTCCACAACAAAATAAATGAATAACAATACTACGAAGCAGATGAAAAAGCCAGCCCACCACGAAAGAATTGCTACTGTGGTGTCTGTAATATCGAACCACCTTATGATAGCAGATGGAATACCTGAATAGACCGACAGTACACCGCAGGTAATTGAGCTAAGAATGCCGGTTGCAATCAAACTAATCCGGATAGGCACACGATCCGAGGTGATTATAGTGTGTGCCATAGAAAAAACAACTGCCATAGCCAGACAAAGGCGCAATTCAACCAGACCGACCCCCTGACTGCCATTAAAACCGGGTAAATATCTCCGAACGCAAAATAGGAATATAAGCAATCCAAAAGTAAAGAAAACAGCCTTGAAAAAACGCAAGATCGCACCGAAATATTGTTTCATTTATTTCACCCCCAAAGCGTGTTTAATGCTTCCAGCATATTGGCGTGATACAATAATTTTTTCCTGATTATCCATAGTGAGCAAAAGTCTGGCCCCAATCTCTGGCCGAATTGATTTTGTTCGCCGTAGATTGATGATCGTTGTCTTAGATGTCCGAAAAAAAGAATGGTCTTTCAGATAGTCCTCCAACTCATATAATCGTCTATCTGTTTCGTACACCTGCTCCTCTGTATAAAGAAAAGTCTTTCTATCCACGGACTCAATATATAAAATATCTGCTAAACCAAGCTGGAATGTTTCTCCTTGCCGACGGCAAAGAAGTTTGGCATCAACTGTATTTAATGCGGATATGATTTTATTGACAAGCGGATCATCGGCCACACAGTTAATGATGACTTCGATTTCTTGAATATCTGGCCTGTCATTGATCCTAATTTTCAAGTTAAATCACCCCCTTATGGCTATTATATGGGAATTTTCGTGTTTTTCAATATTGTCAAACATGAGTTGCACTTTTAGGCTACTGAGATACAAAATGACAGAGATATGAAATTAAATAGTCGGCAGTATGAAAACAAAAGTCGTTCAAATACTATGACCTGAAATGTAAAATTACATTAGGTGATATTATGAAGATAGAGCGAGATGAACGACGATTTGATTTCCACGATATAGGGCTTGCCATCAAGCGAGCCCGTGAAGCCAGCGGCATGACACAGGAGCAACTGGCTTATATTGTTGACCGTTCTCCACGGACGATCATGTATAACGAAAATGACGGCCAGCATCCCAGCCTCAATACTTTTTATCAACTGGTCACGATGTTTGACATATCCGTAGACCAATACTTTTATCCGTCCAAAAATACAGAGAGCAGTTGTAGAAAGCGGATCAACGCTATGCTGAACTCACTGGATGAAAAGGATTTACAAGTTGTTGAAGCTACAATACAAGCATTGAAGAACGCCAGAGAAACGGAGGTCAAGTAAAAGAGCCTTCGTTTTTAGGGGGCTTTTTTGGGGTGCCGCTAAATGGCAAGCAAGGCAAGTGTATTGACACTTGCAATTTCCGCGCTGCGGAAATGCTTG
>ERZ832317.3792-NODE-3792-length-15343-cov-3.287023_pt1 | contig 15343 bp, 17 predicted proteins | sample MGYA00519695_ERZ832317 | MGnify/ENA primary metagenome ERZ832317 (study PRJEB31850, sample SAMEA3708726) | human gut metagenome | biome: human gut; feature: human-associated habitat; material: faeces | place: China | collected 2014 ...
AATATAATATAAGTAAAATAAAGTAACGGATTTGTGTTTTGCACACTTGGCACAAATCTTAAGTGGAAAATATATTATATTTGATACTATGCAAAAAATGTGTGCAGAAATGAGGGTTATTATGGCTATTGCAGCAGATATATTACAAAGTCTTGTTCCTATTTCGCAGTTTAATAAAGGTCAGGCGGCTAAGATATTTGACAGATTACATTCTGAAAATGAACTGATAGTTTTAAAAAATAATCAGCCATCGGCGATTATATTATCACCTGAGGAATATACAAGATTAACTGAAATAGAAGAAGATTATTATCTTTTATTGGAAGCTAACAGGCGTTTGGAGGCTGATGGGAATAATAAAACGGTTTCACTTGATACTGTAATGAATGAGCTTGGGATAAGTGAAGATGAACTTTTGGATGCGGAGGATGTAGATATAGAATGACATGGAATATTGAGTTTTTAGAAGAAGCGGAAAATGATATGAAGAAACTCGACCATTCGGCTCAAATACAAGTATTAAAAGGCATTTCAAAAGTAAGCAAAAATCCATTGCCTGTTGAGGAGGGCGGATATGGAAAGCCTTTAGGTAATAAAAGTGGTACAAATCTTACTAATTTAATGAAAATAAAATTTAGAAACTTAGGCATAAGAGTTGTTTATAAGATTGAGCGTGTGGATGGAGTAATGAAGATTATTGTTGTTTCTGCAAGAACTGATGAACAGGTTTATAGAGAAGCAGCAAAAAGAAGAAATAAGCATGGTTTATAAAAAAGAGCAAAAACACTTGCAACTTTTGTTGTATTCCCTCATAATAGTGACTATCATTTGTCAAAAAATCGGAGGATAAAGATGTCAGAAACAAATACTAAAATTGGAAATTACACGATAACAGATGTCGATATCGACACATTTATTTCAGGTATGCCGCAGGAACAGCAGATGTATAGAAGTATGCCTGAGTTCCGTAAGCAGTGCGAGGAAAGATTAGAAGAAATCTGCCTTTTTGCAATGTACGGGGAGGAAGAAAAGAAAGACGAGACAGAGATGTTTAAAACATCAATGGTTATGGCAAAGAGAGATATATTAAGCCAGATAGCTATGGCAGACCTTTTAAAAGACATTTCTGTAACAGATGCAGAAGCAAAAGAGTATTTCTTAGGTCATTCAAAAGAATTTGCATCAAAAGCATCTGCAACGGCAAAACATGTACTCGTAGACAATGAGGACAAGGCAAATCAGATAAAAGAAGAAATCGAATCAGGAGCAAAAAGTTTTGAAGATGCGGCAAAAGAGTATTCTACCTGCCCATCAGCACAGAAAGGCGGAAGTCTTGGAACATTTGGCAGAGGCCAGATGGTAAAAGAATTTGAAAATGCCGTATTTGACGGGGAACTAAACAAAGTAATAGGTCCTGTAAAAACACAGTTCGGATACCATCTTATCTGGGTCGATGACAAAAACGAGGGCGAAGTACCTGAGTACGACAGTATAGCAGAGCAGGTAAAAGGTTATCTTGTAAACAAAAAACAGCAGGAAACATACCAGAGTAAACTTAAAGAACTCAGAGAGAAATACTGCAAATAGAAAAAATAAAAAATAATCCTTACAACACACAATAAAATGCAAATTTCATAGGGCTTTAAAGAAAAATTGTCTTTGATAAAGCCATAAAATGAAATTTGCATTTTTTAATGTTACAGTTCAGTTATAAAAAGGTAATTGGCAATATCGAAGTTTATTCATTGTATTGTTAAATCTCTTTTTATGGCAGGGATGTTGCATACAGATATAAATTTTATACTTATTTCTGCATCAAATTTTATATCCGTGCCGTTATAAATATTAGAAATAAAAAGTACATAGTACACTGGGGAGGTGAAAAAAATGTCAAATGGCACCAAAGCAAAAAAATGGGAAGAAGAACAGAGACAAAAACTTGAAAAAGTGTATGAGTTATACGGCAGCAGAATGTATTACAGGGCAATGCAGATTTTAAACCAGCGTGAGGATGCTGAGGACGCTGTGCAAAACAGCATAATAGCAATATCAAGACATACGGATTGCATAGACTTTGACGATGAAGCAAAAACAGCAGCTTTTGTATATACGGTCATAAGCCATTGTGCCATTGACATATACAGAAAAAACAAGAGAAGCAGACAGTCGAATATAAATATTGAGGACATAACAGAGCAGGCAGGGAATGTTGACATAGAAAATGAGATACTTGTCTCGATGGAGTTAAAAAGAGTTGTGGAAGAGATAAATAAACTTGACTTTACTTACCGTGAAGTTTTGTCGCTGTTTTATTTAAATGAGATGAGTCCGAGAGAAATCTCGGATTTACTGGAAATTCCTTATAATACGGTGCGGTCGAAGATAAACCGTGGAAGAAAGAAGCTGTTAAAAAGTCTTTGGTGATTGTGAAACTAGTAAGGAGTGAGCTTTATGGTAAGAAGTGGGAATAAAAATGGATTTAAAGGCAGTGATGAGATTATAAGAAAAGCTTTTAAGATTTATAGTGAGAAGGATTTGGAAAATTCCATGAGAGATTTTGATTTTGAATATAATGATGATAAGATTTTTGAAGATAAGATATATTCTGTCATTAGCAGGCTGCCGATAAAAAATCCACGCTCAAAGGCACATATTATATGTATTGCGGTCGTATGTTTTGTATTGATAGCAGGGCTTGCAATAGGTTATATATACATGGGAAGCCAAAAGCAGACAGGTGAGACAAGTGTGCTTGAGAGTGTGTGCAGTACCGCAAGGGAGCGTTATGCTCTGCGTCAGGATTATATAATGATGGGTGATGACGATGCAGACCTCGGCATTAATACAAAAGAAGAACAGCAGTGGCATTATTATAATCAGCAGAATACTGCGGTCTGTGTTGATACAAAGAGTTATTCGGAAAATGGTTATCTTTACAGTCTTTATCAACTGAATGAGGATGAAGAAAAAAAGATTACACAAAAGGGAATTGAACTGAAAAAAGCGGATAAGACTAAGAAGCTGACGCCGTTTTTGGGAAATGCTCCAAAGGGCAGCAAGTATTCAGTTGGAAGTATATATTTTATAGGTGGGCGTAACAGTAGAAAGTTTATTTTATATAAAGACAGGTCAGATGCGATGTATATCGGAAAATGTGTTGGAATTGAAAGTCTGAAAGAACATAGTATAAAAGACAGAAAAAAATCAGGTGCAAAGAGTGGGATTTCTCCGGAGGAATATTTTAAGGAGATTATGGACATAAAAGACGGAAGTGCAATTCGTGAGATAATGCTTGAAAGATTTAAGGCAAAATCTAAAGAAAATCCTGATAAGAGACTTGCCGTTTGGGCGGATGAAAAATCAGAAAATGAGTTTTATAAACTTCTTACAAAAGGAAATTATTTTGAACTCAGAGATATGTATAAGCAGAAGTTTGTAATGACTGCAAAAGAGAATCCTGATAAGTGCTATTATCTGTCGGTTGAAAATAATGCGGGTGAGCTTTGCGTATTTGGAATAATACTTGACGAAAATAACATTGATGTTTATATTGAGCCTGAACATAAAGCCGGAGTATATTTGAAACTTTCGGATGAAAATGCGGCGGCACTTAAAAAGATTATAAAAAAGAACGATAATAGTTTCACAATCTGAAATTTTTATGAGAAAATATTTGAAAGATAGGGAGATAATGAAAGATGAATAGTGAGTACACACATATAAAACATGAATTCGAGCCTGTTTTTGATAAAAATTCAAAAATACTGGTTTTGGGGACACTTCCATCGGTAAAGTCAAGGGAGAACAATTTTTATTACGGGCATCCGCAGAACAGGTTTTGGAAACTTATTGCGGCGTTATGTGATGAGGACATTGTCCCGCAGACTATTGAGGAGAAAAAACAGATGTTGCTCAGAAATCATATAGCCGTGTGGGATGTTATCTCTGAGTGTGATATTATAGGTTCGAGTGACAGTTCGATAAAAAATGTTGTGCCCGTTGACCTGTCGGTTATTTTAGACAATGCTGACATTGACAGGATATATGCAAATGGCGGCAAGGCATACGAACTTTATATGAAATACCAGTATGGTAAAACCGGAAGAGAGATAATAAAACTTCCATCTACAAGTCCTGCAAATGCGGCTTACAGTTTAGAAAGGCTTTTAGAGTGTTGGCAAATGTGGATTTAAATGTATAATTTTTACATCAAAAGATAAAATTACTATTGTAAATAGTTCTGGTCTATAATATAATTATATAATGGCTGTACTTATAATATATTTTGTGTATATGATGCTGGGAGGTCATATATATATAATGTGTTATTGTTGCAACAGTCATGTAACATTTTTAGTTTAATTATACAAAAGGAAAAGGAGACTTTTTATGAGCAAAGAAAAAAATGACTTTAAACCGTTTATCCCCGCGGACAAGGTCATGCCAGAATTTACACCGACAGCACTTATTCTCGGTATTATTCTTGCTGTAGTATTTGGAGCTGCAAATGCTTATCTCGGACTTAGAGTAGGTATGACAGTTTCGGCATCTATACCGGCAGCAGTTATTTCAATGGGTGTCATCCGTTTTATTTTAAAGAAAGATTCAATTCTTGAAAATAACATGGTTCAGACTATCGGTTCAGCGGGTGAATCGTTAGCCGCAGGTGCAATTTTTACACTTCCTGCACTTTATATGTGGGCAAGAGAAGATTCATCTATCCAGATGCCTTCGTTCTTCACTATCGCAGCTCTCGCTGTCGCAGGTGGTGTTATCGGAACTTTATTTATGATTCCGCTCCGTACGGCACTTATCGTTGAGGAGCATGGAAATCTTCCATTCCCTGAGGGAACAGCCTGTGCAGAGGTTCTTCTTGCAGGTGAAGAAGGTGGAAGCAAATCAAAACTTGTATTCTCAGGTCTTGGTATCTCAGCACTTTATAAGTTTGTAACAGATGGACTTATCTTATTCCCGTCAGAGATAAGCTGGGATATTTCAGTTTATAAGGGATCAGCATTCGGACTTGATGTACTGCCTGCTCTCATTGGTGTAGGTTACATCTGTGGTTCAAGAGTTGCTTCATATATGTTTGGCGGAGCTATTGTAGGATGGTTCGTAATCATGCCTCTTATGCATACTATCGGTGCATTGGGCGGAGACAGTGCTATATTATTCCCCGCTACAAAAGCTATAGCAGATATGGCACCGGCAGAGCTTTGGAGTAATTATGTAAGATACATCGGTGCAGGTGCAGTTGCCTGTGGTGGTATCTTAAGCCTTATCAAGTCATTGCCCCTTATTATCAGAACATTCAAGAAAGCTCTTGGTGGTCTGGGACATAAGGGTGGAGATCTTCGTACAGAAAAAGATCTTTCAATCAAATGGGCAATGGTTGTTGTCGTTTTAGTTGCACTTGCACTTGTATTGATTCCATCAGTACCTATCAGCATTATCGCTGCAATCATCATTATCATTTTTGGTTTCTTCTTCGCAACAGTATCATCAAGAATGGTAGGACTTGTAGGTTCATCTAACAACCCTGTATCAGGAATGGCTATTGCAACACTTCTTATTGCAACAATGATTCTTAAGGCAACAGGAAAAACAGGTATCCAGGGTATGACAATGGCTATCTGTATAGGTACAGTTATCTGTATAATCGCTGCTATGGCAGGTGATACTTCACAGGATCTTAAGACAGGCTATATCGTAGGTGCTACACCTTATCGTCAGCAGATAGGTGAGCTTATCGGTGCTGTATGTGCAGGTCTTGCAATCGCAGGAGTTCTTATGCTTCTCGATTCTGCATGGACATTTGGTACAGACAAGCTTCCGGCTCCTCAGGCAACACTTATGAAGATGGTAACAGAGGGTGTTATGGAGGGAAATCTTCCGTGGAATCTCGTATTTATCGGTGTATTCCTTGCACTCATGGTAGAAGTTATCGGTATTCCGGTACTTCCATTTGCGATTGGTTTATATCTCCCTATTTACCTTTCAACACCTATCATGGTCGGAGGAGTTATCAAACTTATCGTTACAAAGCGTAAGAATAAGACAGAGGAGGAAATAAAGGAGGATGACAGCAAGGGAATCCTTTACTCATCAGGTCTTATTGCCGGTGAGGGTCTTGTAGGTATTATTCTTGCGATACTTACTGTACTCGGAGTAGCAGACAAGATAAATCTTGGAAATTATGGAATAAATCTTGGACAGGGCGGAAGCGTAGTATTCTTTATACTTCTTTGTGCATCACTTTTATATGCTGCCACAAAGAAAATGAAGAAGGCTTAAAAGAAAGGCGGAAGTTAATGCGAAAGCGAAAGCCAAAAGCTAAAGTTGTTTCAGGAAATTATATGGATAAGATACCATATATATCAGATGGGCATGAGTGGAGAGAACTCGATGATGGCAATGTAGAGGTCGATATGCCGCACAAGGGATTTTATGCAAAGATAGCACAGAAATTTTTTCATAAACCGGCGGTCAGTCATATTAAACTTGACGAGTATGGTTCAGTTGTATGGAAAAGCATAGACGGTGAGAGAACCATATATGATATAGTAGGGAAAATGAACGAAGCATTTCCAGAGGAGGAGAATGATATGCTCAAAAGAGTCATAACATTTATCTCAACACTTGAAATGAACAAATTTGTGGTATTAAAATGATGTAGTAGTCGTTTGAAACTTACATCATTATATAAAAAATTATAGAAAATCGTTTCAAAATCAATGTAAAAATTGCTGACAGCACTGTAAGTGTGAGAAGTAATAAGGTTGTTTTTGGAACGGTTTTTCTTTTATCCACGATACTTTACACGCTGGAATATCAATGTTAGAATGTAATTGATTAAATAAGGGATATGCTTATAAAGACAGACGATTGCGAAATTAATTTTATATTTGTATAATTTAACTATCAGGGAATGCCTTTCTGACAGTGTTATGAGCAAGTAGCGGAGCGGATTGCGAATATCTGCAACAGTTTATGATAGTTTTGCATATGTCTAATATTGTTAAATAGGAGAAAGGGAGTGAGCATATGGCAAGAACAGTAGGAATAGGAACTCAGAGCTTTGAAACAGTGCGTGAAAAAAATACATTTTATGTAGACAAAACATCATTTATAAAGGAGTGGTGGGAAAATCAGGATGATGTAACACTGATAACCCGTCCACGCCGTTTTGGAAAAACATTAAATATGGATATGATAAAATGTTTCTTTTCAAATAAGTATGAGGGCAGGAGAGATTTGTTTGAGGGGCTTGATATATGGGAAGATGAAAAATATCTTGAATTACAGGGAACATATCCTGTGATATTCCTTAGTTTTGCAGGGATAAAGGGGAATACATTTGAAGTAACACAGCAGCAGATTTGTATTAAAATATCAGATATATATGAAGAAAACAGATATTTGCTTGATGGTGATATTCTAAGTGAAAATGAAAAGAAGTTTTACAAGAGTGTGAGCATGGATATGTCTGATGCGGTTTGCAGCATGGCATTAAATAAAATGTGCATTTTTATGCACAAATATTATGGAAAAAAAGTCATTATTCTGCTGGATGAATACGACACCCCTATGCAGGAGGCATATGTAAACGGTTATTGGGAAGAACTTGTGGCATTTACGAGAAGTTTGTTCAACTCGACATTTAAGACAAATCCTTATCTTGAAAGAGCGATAATGACGGGAATAACCCGTGTCTCAAAAGAGAGCATTTTTTCAGACCTTAACAACCTTGTTGTAGTTACATCAACATCAAAACAATATGAGACAGCATTTGGATTTACGGAAGATGAGGTGTTTAATGCACTAGATGAACAGGGACTTTCAGATAAAAAAGAAGAAGTTAAGATGTGGTATGACGGATTTACTTTTGGAGACAAGAAAGACATTTACAATCCGTGGTCGATAATAAACTTTTTGAAATTTAAGAGTTTGAAAACATACTGGGCAGACTCAAGTTCAAATGGATTGATAAACAACCTTGTGCAAAAGGGAAGTTCATATATAAAAACAATGTTAGAAACACTTATAAGTGGAAAAACGATAAATGTGAGAATAGATGAACAGATAGTATTTTCGGAACTTCAGTATTCAGAAGATGCAGTGTGGAGTCTTATGCTTGCAAGTGGTTATTTAAAAGTCATTTCGTCAGAAGAGCTGAACCTTACAAGAGAAAGTGAGAATGAATATGAGCTTGGTTTAACAAATCGAGAAATTTTATTCATGTTTAGAAAAATGATACTCAGATGGTTCAGTTCTGCAAAGATGGAAACAAATGGATTTGTAAGGGCGCTTATAGGTGGAGATATAGAAAGCATGAATGAGTACATGAATGATGTTGCATTAAAAACATTTAGTTCATTTGACTCTGGAAAACATATATCAGAAAAAAAAGCACCTGAGCGTTTTTATCACGGCTTTGTGCTCGGACTTATGGTAGACCAGACAGAAAACTATATCATAAACTCAAATCGTGAGAGTGGTTATGGAAGATATGACATAATGCTTGAACCAGTTGATAAAGAAAACATAAAATATCCGGGAATAGTCATAGAGTTTAAGGTGATAAATCCAAGAAAAGAAAACAGCTTAGAGGAAACAGTAGAGGCTGCCTTGCAGCAGATAAAAGAAAAAGATTATGATGCAGAACTCATAAAAAGAGGAGTGGACAAAGAAAATATCCATCATTACGGCTTTGCGTTTAAAGGTAAAGAGGTTCTAATAGATGGGGATTAAGGATGCGAAGCATTGCCAAAATCCACTACAGTTTATATTTTTTGTAAACTGTAATGTTTTGTTAGATGACAGGTAGATAGCCGATTTTACCTTTATTTTTAAAGCGAAATGTGTATAATATCATATTAGAAATAACAAACGGAGGTATTTATAATGCAGAGAATAAAAAGTTTTCAGATTAACCATAATGTATTAGAGCCGGGATTTTATATCTCAAGGGAGGATGGAGATGTTGTGACATATGATCTCCGTACGAGAAAGCCAAATGCGGGAGATTATATGAGCAATGCCGTTATGCATTCAGTTGAGCATATGTTTGCGACATTTGCACGCAATTCTGAGGTGTCAGACAAGATAGTATATTTTGGACCTATGGGATGCCAGACAGGTTTTTATCTTCTTGTCCGTGATATGGATGCAAGGGATGTCTTTGAACTTACAAAGAAAATTCTTAAACAGACGATAGAGCATGACGGTGATGTATTCGGAAAATCTGCGATTGAGTGCGGACATTATGAAAATCTTGATATAGAGCTTGCAAAGGAAGAGTGCAGGACTTATCTTGAGGTGCTTGAAAACCAGACAAATATGGAGTTTACTTATCCGACAGAGTAAAAATAACAGAGAAAAGAGGGACATTATGATAATCGGTGTTATAGGAGCGATGCAGATTGAGATTGACAATCTGAAAAAGACATTGGAAAATCCGTCGTATGAGTCGATAAGCGGCGTAGAATTTGTAAAAGGAACTATAGGTGGGACGGAAGTGGTTGCCGCTGTCAGCGGAGTAGGAAAGGTATTTGCAGCTATTTGTACGGAGGCTATGATACTTACATACCATGTCGATATGGTTATAAATATCGGTGTTGCTGGAACATTGTGCAAGGAACTTGGGGTTATGGGAATAGCTGTTGCGGATATGGTTGTACAGCACGATATGAACACATCTGCACTCGGTGATCCGATAGGTCTTTTATCTGGAATAAATGAGATTTATCTTCCGTGTGATAAAAAGATGATGGCTACATTAAAAGAGTGTCTTGACGAAAAAGAGAGAAAGTATAGGGTCGGAACTATCGCCACGGGTGATATGTTTATGCACGATAAGCATCAGAAAGACAAACTTCATGAGCGTTTCAATGCGATAGCGGCAGAGATGGAGGGCGGAAGTATCGGTCATGTGTGCTATGTAAATAAAGTTCCGTTTGCAATTCTTCGCACAATTTCAGATGGTGAGGGCGGTGCAATGGATTATGCCACATTTGCTGAAAAAGCAGCCCAGATAGGTATTGAGATAGTTGTTGATTTTATTAAAAAAATCGCATAATTAAAAAGTGAACCGGTTGTGAGTAGTTTATTAATATATCTAAATGATATTAAAAGCAGCTTCATAACCGGTTTAATAAATTTAAGCTGCGGTGTAAAAGGGAGAGCAATATGATTAAGATAGATTTGATTACGGGGTTTCTTGGCTCAGGTAAGACAACTTTTATCAGAAAATATGTGAAATATCTCACGGATAAAGGGTTAAAGATAGGAATTCTTGAAAATGATTACGGTGCTGTCAATGTAGATGCGATGCTTTTGCAGGATATTCTAGGTGAAAGCTGTGACCTTGAGATGGTGGCGGGCGGCTGTGATGCGGACTGCCACAGAAGGCGATTTAAGACTAAACTTATTGCCATGGGGATGCAGGGATTTGACAGGGTTTTGGTCGAGCCGTCAGGTGTGTTTGACATGGACGAATTTTTTGATACTCTGCACGAAGATCCACTGGAAAGATGGTATCAGATAGGAAATGTCATAACGATAGTTGATGCACACCTCGAACTTGACCTGTCGGAGCGTTCAAGATATATCCTGGCGTCAGAGGCGGCTAATGCGGGAAAGATACTTTTTAGCAAGACAGACGGTGTAGATGGTGGACAGATACAGGAGGTCACTGCATATATAAATAAAAGTCTTGAGGAATTTCACTGTACCAGAAAGATTGACAGTGTAGTCATGGCAAAGCCGTGGGATGAGTTTAATGAAGATGATTATAAAAAGATTGAAAATTGTGAGTATGTCGGTGCGGGCATAGAAAAAAGATATAATGCAGACGATGTGGAATTTTCATCACTTTACTATATGAATAAACATATGACTGTTAATCAGCTTAAAGATTGTGTAAATAAAACTTTTTCTGACGAAAAATGTGGAAATGTATTCAGAATTAAAGGTTTTATGTCTGATGAAGATGGCTGGATAGAACTTAATGCTACTAAAAAAGAAACGGTTATAAAGCCGATAAAAGAAGGGCAGGAAATATTTATTGTAATCGGTGAAGATTTAGTACAGGATGAAATTGACAAGTATTGGAATTAGTTTTATGTGTTTGCAAACATTTAAAAAGAAGAGAGTTCGTAGTGAAAACTCTCTTCTTTTTAGATTAGTGTTATTCTATCTTTAGTCCTGGTACAACTGCTGGATTTTTGTTATTTTATTTTTGGTTAGCGTTACTTTTGCAGCCATGCCCCAGTAATATTTTATTTTATGGTCTTTTGCAAGTTCAGGCCCTGCACTTTTTATTGCTTTTACAAAGCGTTTTTTATTGACCTTGTAATTTTTCATTTTGTCAGCATTTAAAAGAGAGTATGAAACTTTTGATGCAAGTTTCATAGTATGCTTTTTTGGTCTGCCTACAATGTTTTCATCTTCGATTCCAAGTTCATATGTCCAGACGGCATCTGCATATGTAAGCATATTGCCTTTTAGAGAAAGACATATGATTTTTTTAGTTTTGGCTTTTGCCTGTGAAGTGTTTGCAATGGGATTGAGTGTTGAAATCAAAATTGCCGCAATTATTAGTTTCGTTAAATTTTTTTTCATATAAAACCTCATTTTTCTATAGTTTTTTATATTAGCTTTATCGTGGAAGTTCACTATCCGTGTGATGACCTCTTGTTGAAAAACTTAATTCAGGATTTTTTACACTTACTCTTGTGCCGGCAGGTACTGATTCTGTTATGAAAGCGTTACCGCCGATTACAGAGCCTTTTCCGATAACAGTCTCACCGCCGAGTATAGATGCACTTGAATAGATGGTAACATCATCTTCAATGGTAGGATGTCTTTTGATATTTCTAAGTAACTGACCGCTTCTGGTTGAGAGTGCACCGAGAGTAACACCCTGATAAATTTTTACATTATTTCCAATCTCCGTTGTCTCACCGATAACAACACCTGTACCGTGGTCTATAAAGAAATATTTGCCGACAGTCGCACCCGGGTGAATATCTATACCTGTTGTGCTGTGAGCATATTCCGTCATTATTCTCGGAATCATAGGCACGCCCAAAAGCCACAATTCGTGAGCAATTCTGTAAACAGTGATTGCAAACACTCCCGGATAACAGAAAATTATTTCATCTGTGCTGTATGCCGCAGGGTCACCGTCATACGCAGCTTGAATGTCTGTATTTAAGTATTCTCTTATTTTCGGTATTTTCTTTAAAAATTCAAAAACAACTTCTTCCGCTTTTTCCTCTGCCTGTGCCTTACTGCACTCTCTGCATACATCTTGATTTGCAAACGCGTTTGATACCTGTTTCTTCAAATGATACTGTATAAATTCCAGTCTTTCACCGACAAGAAACTTTAAGTATTCACTTCTGACCTTGTTGTTGTCAAAAAAGCCCGGAAAAAGCACTTTTCTTATTTCATCTATAATTTCTATAAGAATATCCTTGTTAAGCATATTCTCTTCGTCAATTCTTGCTGTAATGTCACATTCCTTGTAGCTGTCTAAAATCACATTGACTAAATCTTCTACTTTATTCGCCATACTTATAGTCTATCACACATATCTAAAATTGTAAACTAAATTTCCGGTCTTGTCACCGCGTCGGGATTAACCTTATGTTCACCGATAAATTTCTCCATCCAAATCATATCATACCACTTGTCGAACTTGTAACCGCACTTTTTAAATGTACCGATAAGCCTAAACCCCATATGCTCGTGGAACTGCATACTGTTGTTTGTCAAATGCTCATCTACATTGTCCGTATACGCAATACAAGCATACATATTAAGAATGTTTTGTTTCTTCAATCTTTTTTCAAGTTCAAGATACAACTTTTTACCGTATCCGCCGCCTTTTTTGTCCTCTCTTACATATATAGTCGTTTCAACGCACCAATCATACGCTTTACGTCCTTTAAATCTTCCCGCATATGCATAACCGACAATTTCATCGTCCTCCAGCATAACAATGTAAGGATACTTTTTTGAAATATTTTCAATACGACTTCTAAACTCGTCTACAGACGGCGTTTCACATTCAAATGATATTGTTGTGTTTTCGACATACGGACGGTATATTTCAACCAACACTTCCGCGTCGGATAATTCAACATTTCTTATATAACTCATTCTCATTCTCCTCTAATCTCATAAACTACTAAAATTATATCACACTGTCATTTTACCGTCAATCCATTCTAAAATAAATTAATCGGATAATTCCAATATATCCCTGTAAAAATAAAAAACATCGTTTTTGCTTTGGAGATATGCAAAACCGATGTTTTTTCGATTGAAATATATAAAATTTTAATAAAATCTGATACAGTAATATTATCTCAAAAATTTAAAAAAGTAAACAGTTTACGACTAAGTGGTAGCTTAATACGGAAACTTGGTAGCAAAAAATGTGACATTTGTAAAAATATCACATTTTTCGAGTTAATTCTGTTCAATTTTTTTCCTTTTGTATTACCCATAACCGCAAAAAGCAAAATATCAACGACGCTTATTGCCATTGTTTTTACCATTTCCGTCAAACCAAACGCACAAATTACACCAAATATTACAAGTGTAATACAAAGTACAATTCTCGCCCTTTTTCCGAAAACCTTAACTTCGATTTCTTCCAAAGGTTTGTTTATCGCCTCGATTGGCGAAATTGCAAAGAGTACCCCAATAGATAAAACGGTTGCGACTATGTATACGCCAAGGTTATACGGAAGATATTTAATAGCAAGCAGAACGCATATACACATCGTACTTGACGACAGATAGCAAGTCAAGGCTGTTTCACAATGAAATCCGCCCGTATACTTGCGAATGAACTTGTACATAAATACAAAAACAATTACCTGCGGTATCATTTTCATTATTATACCTATTATAAGCATTGTCAAATCACTTGCAATAACACTCATTACAAGGTCAAGTCCGTAAGTATATTCTTCCTGCTCCTCTTCTTTTATGTAACCTAATCTTATGGCATATACCACAGCCCATTCCGAAAATTTACGAAACATAATCAGAACTTACGATACTTCTTAAGTCCTTTTGGTGCTTCAGGTTGACCGTTTACAATGGTTGATGTTGAATTACTGTTAATCACAAGCATCAACGCTGCACAAACAGGTACAAACTTGATTAATGTTGGAACTACTTTGTTTAGGAACTTTTTCATAATAAAACATCCTTTCTTATCTTTACGTTTACCTATATTCCTACAATCACATTATAACATTAAATGTCAACAATGTCAATATAAATTTTAAATGTTAATTTGTGAATTATTTATAGAAATAACGGTTCTAAACATACCTTTAGCTTTGTCATACGACCAACTCATTTTACCGTCATATTTGCTTAATGAATTATTTATACTCTTAATACCGATTCCGTGAGAATTACCGTCATCTTTTCCGCTTCTCAACATACCTTCTACAACTATCGGCTCTTTATCAGCATAATTTTCAACTTTAATAACACTAAATGCGTTATTAACTGTATATAAATCAATAAAAATATCTTTTCTTGCCGAGTCTGAGCAAGCCTCTATTGCATTGTTAATCAAATTAGAAAATATAGCAACCGTGTCCATTCCGTCTATAAAATCAAGTTTCGGGTTAGTTGAGGTTATGTTTAACTTAATTCCGTTTTCTTCACACTCTTTTTTCTTGCGAATAAGTAATATATTAAGAATATTGTTGTCACTGTATTTTTCTATTTTTGAATCCTCACACTCTTTTTCAATCTTTCCTACATATTCTTGTGCTTTTTGAATATCTTCTGAAATTAAAGTTTTCAAAACATTTAGATGTTCTCTAAAATCATGATTCATTATTCTGCTGTGTTCATATTTTTCATTTAACGTCTTGTATTCTTCTAATTCAATACAGTTTTTATAATTTTCATCTTCAAGTATTCTTATTCTTCTGTTTTTTGCAAGCATAAATTCGTTTATCGAAAAAGTAACAACATTTAAGGTTATTGCGATAATACAAACCGAAGAAAATATACGCTTGTCAATATTCAGCGGATAAACCATAATTAAACACACAAAAGTCATTATAGGAACTACCGCTAACAACAGAGAAGATTTTTCTGAAGAAATCACCTTTTTTCTGTCTACTCTTTTCATAAAAAACACCGATAAAAAGTATATCAATTTTCCCGCCACCGTTATAATCATTGACTGTTGAGGCGTGACTTCTAAAAAGCTTTTCTTGTCTAATCCCATTTTCATAGTAAACGCTACTATTATTTCACCCAAAAACATAAACACCAACAACATTATTGTTTGAAATAT
>ERZ832317.3795-NODE-3795-length-15340-cov-4.678770_pt1 | contig 15340 bp, 10 predicted proteins | sample MGYA00519695_ERZ832317 | MGnify/ENA primary metagenome ERZ832317 (study PRJEB31850, sample SAMEA3708726) | human gut metagenome | biome: human gut; feature: human-associated habitat; material: faeces | place: China | collected 2014 ...
GTCAGGAATTTCATCAGAAGAAATTTATCAGTCTTTACAACAGGGAAAAACAGAAGAAATTGAAAAAATAGAAAACCGATTGCATGAAACAGAAAAAAAACAGAATGTTACAGAATACTTGGAATATATAGAACATATTTTGGAGGCTCTTAGTTTGTTTGATGGAAAACTGATTGGAGAAACAAGCGGTCAGAGATTTTTGATGACCGAGGGATGCAGTTCTTATGATTTTAGAAAAGTAACAGATCTTCAGGCATATATTGAATACAAGATAGAAGAAATTTGTCGAATGAAAAATGAGAAAGAAAAAATGATTTATTCCGATGTGACAATCAATGCAATGGCTTATATCAATCAGAATTATGGTGATGCAAGTATTACAGCAGCAGAAGTTGCGGAGCATGTTGGTGTGACGTCTTCCTGGTTATCAACGAAATTTAAAACAGAAACTGGAATACGGGTAAATGATTTTATCAATAATGTCAGAATAGAAAATGCAAAGAAAATGTTCCAGGATAAAGAATATATGGTTTATGAAGTATCAGAAAAGACAGGTTTTACTTCCAGTCAGTATTTCAGTAAAATTTTCAAAGAATATACAGGACTGACACCGAACCAATATCGCAGGAAATTATTAGCCGGAGAGTAGAAGAGGTCATGAAATTAAGAAATAAATTGGTTATAGCACAATTATGTGTGTTTTTGGTAATTATGGGAATATTGCTCATGGCATTACCGGAACTGGTATATAGAAATATCAGTGTGAAAGACAGAGAGGATACCATGATTCTGAATGAGCAGATCATGTCTCAGTTAGATCAGAATTTTGAAGAGCTGGTAAGATTTACAAAGATTGTGGCAGAAGAACCAGAACTTATTCAGAAAATAGATCAATATATGTCGGAGCCGAATGAAGCAAATAATGCGAAAATAAGTCTTTTTTTATCCCGGCTTGGTGTAAAAAATAAAATTCAGTCATATGGAATCATCGGGATTTATCTGGATGTCCAAAAGGCGGATAAAATATATGATTTTTCAACAGTAGGATTTTCGAATAAAGTAAAAGAACATATTTGTAGTGAAATAAAAGAATTAGATTTAAAAGGGAAAAAGACAAGTTTTTTGAATCCTTTTGCTTATGACGGGGAATCAGATACAGCATTTGGAAATATATTTAACATGGTTTATGGATATACGATGGAATATATATATCATGGGCAGAAAGGCAATCTTACTGTTATAGCATCTTTTGACCAGTTGTACTATATTGCAAACCAGATGAAAGATTACAGTAACGATTATCTGTTTCTTGATAAAAATAATCAGATTTTACAGCCAAGTGTTAAGGAAACACAAATAGATGTAAACGCAACTCTGAAAAACATGAAGTATGGAAAAAGCTATAAGGAAGGTTATTGGCAGCAGGAAGATGGGATTACTACAGTACGTTTTTCGGAAGAAGATGGGTGGAAGATTATTTGCAGGCAGAGCAGAAAAGATATTCTGGACAATAACCGTTCGCTGATTTTTCTGGTAGAAATACTGATTTTATGTTTTGGGCTTGGAATTGTGTTAGTTATGATCCCGATTGTAAATCATTTTACCGGTCCGCTTACGGATGTATCAAAACAAATGAATGAAATAGCAGAAGGAAATCTGGATGCACGAATTGAGGTGAATTCAACAGATGAAATAGGAGAAGTAGGCGCTTCATTTAATGTTATGGCAAAACGTTTGCAGGAAAATATTGTTGAAATGGTCGAACAGGAAAAGAGAGAGCAGCAACTGAAGTATGGTCTGATGATTTCGCAGGTGGATCCACATTTTATCTATAATACCATGAATATGATTACATATCTGGCACAGAAAAACCGGAATGAAGATGTGATTGCAGTGAATAAAGCTATGATTCAGATTTTAAGGGACAGACTACGTATAGAGGTGGATAATGTTTATGATACAGTAGAGCAGGAAATTAAAGTAGTGAGAGAATATTTACTGATTCAGAAATATCGATATACAGGAATATTTAAAAGTGTTATTGATATCGAAGCGGGGGTTGAGCCATATCTGATTGCAAAAAATATTTTGCAGCCACTTGTAGAGAATGCGTTCTTTCATGGAATTCTATGTAATACGGATGAAGAAGGCGAAGTAATAGACGGATGCATTACGATTCGTATCAGAATGGAAGAAGATGAAGTTGAGATTATTGTAAAAGATAATGGTGCAGGGATGTCTCAGGACAAACTAGATGAATTAAGCAAACCGCAGCGTAAACTGTCAAGTATGGAAAGAGGAGAACATATCGGTATAAAAAATATTAAAGAAAGACTGGACTATATTTATGAAAATAAATACAGATTTCAGATATGGTCAAAAGAGGGCGAAGGTACGATCGTTACGATCCGGATTCCGGCAATTGTATCAAGTGAAACTGAGAAATAAAAGAATGGAAGAGGTTCTATGTAGCAGTAAAAACTGTTATATGGAGCCTTTTTATATAAGTAATGAAGGGAATTTATGTGTCTGAAAGAAGCGGAAAAGGGCCAACATTTTGTGATTTCGTTAAGAAAAGGGTATAAACATTTTCTATTTTCGTTAAAAACTAGCGTAAAACATTTCTGTTTTTCGTTAAAAAGCAAGGAAAAACATTTCGTGTTTTCGTGAAAAAATGTATAATAGGAGAATCAAAACATTGCGCAGGAGGACTTTCATGGAACCATTCTATTATACCAAAATGACGAAACAGCAGCAGGCAGCATACCATGTAATCATGCAGGGAGCAAATGCACTTGCGGATGAATTTCAGATACCGCGCATAGAAAGTGCGGAGCTTTATGATGTCTTTTTCAGGCTTCGGCTGGATCATCCGGAGATTTTCTGGATGACAGGATATAAGTATAAATACTATCAGGACTCTCCGAATCTGATCTTTGTACCGGAGTATCTGTTTGACAAAAATAAAATCCGGGAGCATCAGAGGGCAATGTCCTCCAGAGTAGAAAAACTTGCGCGGGCGGCAAAAGATTTGTCTGAATGGGAAAAGGAGAAATATATTCATGATTTTATCTGTGATAATGTGACTTATGATAAGCTGAAAAAGGCGTATTCCCATGAGATCATCGGTCCACTTGGACATGGAGTTGGCGTATGTGAAGGGATTGCAAAATCTGTGAAAGTACTCTGTGATGCGCTTGGAATCTGGTGCATGATCGCAGTCTGTGGTAACAATCCGGAAAAAGGGATCAAGTACCGTCATACTTGGAATATCGTAAAAATTGGTGGTACATATTATCATCTGGATGCAACTTTTGACAATACGCTTGGTAAACACAGTGCGGCAGGACAGGAGATCCGCTATGATTATTTCAATCTGGACGACAAGAAGATTTTCCGGGATCATGAACCGCTGATCGCACCGGCACCGGTCTGTACGAATGGGGATCATTTTTATTATCGGGAGAAGAAACTTTCCTTTACAAAAGAAGAAGATGTCTATAAACGGTCGCTGCAGGCGGCTAAGAAGGGCAGGACATTGACCTTTCAGTGGAGAGGCGGCTATCTGACAAGAGAAGTTTTGGAGAAACTTTTGGATCTGCTCCGGAAAGCCGGAGAAGAGAAGCAGAAGGCTGCCAGGATCAGCCTCAACTGGTCGCAGGCAGTGATCCGTGTCAGTTATGTGGAGGACAGAAGACTTGCCTGTGTGGATATGGAAGAGGCAAATGAAGGAGAAAAGGAATAGATGAGTGAACTGGAAATACAGGAAAATATGTCAGCAGAGGAAGCGTTCATGGATACAGAAAGTGCATATGAAGAAATTCCGGAGGCCTTCCAGAAGCTTGCCCAGTTACTCGGTCAGGATCAGTTTGAACTTCTGTTTCCAGACAAAGATGTGAAAAACCAGGATGAAATGCGTCTGGTGTATCTGATGAATGATGCAGTGGAAAGCTTTCTGGTATTCTCTGGTGCAAGAATGACCGGACATTATCAGAAAGATTATGAAGGAGAGCTGGACGCAACTTTAAGCCAGGAGGATGGAGAATATGTACTTGTCGTATATCAGGGCGAAACGGTTGTGACCATTTTCTTCCAGGATCTTTCGCTGGAGATGAATCTCTATAATTACGGAGATATAGGACATTTCTGGTTGAAAGGGTATGAGTATCTGCGGATTCTGGAATATCGTCTGGCGATTCTGAGTGATAAATGTGAATACCTTGGAGAAAAGGCAACAAGTGATACCGAACGGAAACTTGCAAAACTGGTACATTTTCCTCCGCTGAACTATACCTGTTATCCGGCAGTTCCGGCAAAATATATTGTCCCGATGGAAGATCCGTGGAATCCGACCGAAGAGGCAATGGATGTAATGGAAGAGCTTGTTAAAGAAGCAGGGGATAAAAGTCTGTTGTGGTGGCTACAAAGATACCGGAGATATCATGGAAAAAGAATGAGCAGATGGATTGCCCGACTATTACATCGGGAGAAACATGCGGCGGTTGTAGACTTGCTAAATAAAAAACTTGCCAAAGAAGCGGAAAATTATCCACGGAGGGATTTTGGGGAGAAATTTAATCAGAAATATCAGAACATTTTGAAAAAAGCCGAAAAAAGAAAAGCAGAGCTGGAGTCAAATGGACAGAAAGTTACACTTGTACGTGAGGAGCCATTTGCTGCGGCGAGAGATTCGGTAGATTTCAAAGTGTACCTGATGATTTGGAAAGAAAAGCAGGGGGACCGTGTTGCTGAAATAGAAGAATTTTAGCAATGGATGATATGAGAACTTAGAAAATAGAAACAGGTCAACGGAGTGAGACTCAATTGATATTCAAAGAGAGGAACAAATGCAAATGATCAACCGAGAAGATATGCTGGAATTGACGCGGCGGATGACGCCTGCAAGAACATCATTCACAAGAATAGCAGGCTGTTATGTAGATGCAGACGGAGATTTTGACGGAAGCTTTAACATCAACTTCCTCAAACTCTCTGCGTCAGAAAAAACAAAAAATCTCGCAATCGCCAAAACGATTCCATTTGCAGAGACAAACACAAAACTGAAAAAATACGAGATCCAGCCGGAAAATCAGAAAGCCGGAAGTATGTGGCAGCTTTTGATGGCGCTCAGAGACTGTGAACTCAAAAACGATGCCCTGATGGATACTCTTTATGATATCATCATGGAAAACATCCGGATCACCACCCCTTATGCGATCTATGTTTTCCATGATAACTACGATATCCCAGCCAAAGCCACCGACAAAGAACGCCTCGGAGAATCCGAAGAGATGTTCTCTTACCTCATCTGCGCCATCTGTCCCCTTGTCGGCGAATACGAAGCCGGATCCCCAACATCCGGCTTCCTCTTCCCCGCCTTTACAGACCGCAGCGGTGACCTGAACCACATAAATATCTATGGCATAACTGAAAAGAAACGTGAAGAACTTGGTAGACTTATATCTTTATAATAATGTGTTGTTGGAAATATTTTAAAGATACAAATTTTTAAAAACTAAAACAAATCATTATACTCAAATTTATGAATATGGTTAAAACCCTAGACAAACAAATCACCATCAGCCATGCGCAGCGAGCTGATGCTCCACAAGGGAAAATTTTCAAGTTGCAGGAGTACCAGAAAAAACGGATAAATAAATGGATCGGGTCAGATTCCCTTGAGCACTATGGAGATGAGACTCAGTATATTGTGGAAGCCATTGCTGACACAATATACGCTTTCAGAGGCTCATCGGAATGCCCAGTGCGTGGGAAGCAGACCCGATCCATTTATTTATCCGTTTTTTCGTATCCCTTCAACAACCTAAACCCTATTCATCCATCAGCAAGCTCCGGAACTCCGTAAAGAAACGTCCCTGCTCTTCTTTGGCCATCTTAACCAGCATCTCCAGGCTTTCCATACTGATCCGCCCGGCTGAGAACAGCAGTTCCGTATAATCCCATTTCGTATATCCATACTCTTTTTCCCAGTCGCAGATTTTCTTCATTCCATAATAATAGCAGGTGAAATATCCCGGTGCATTCTGGTGTGCCTGTACCTGGGCGCGGGCAGTTACGCGGTCAAAGCCAAGCTCTTCTTCGTAGATTTTTACAGCATCTTCCAGTGTCGCTCCAAAATAATACAGCTGCAGATCAACCAGGATACGGACAGAGGCATGATGACGGCGGAATGCAACGAACAGAGGGAAGAACGGGTCTTCCGCAAAGATAAAGGTAAATGCGCGTTCAGTCCGAATACAGGTTCCCTCTTCCAGAGGTACACTTTTTGCTCCTATTTTTACAGTTTCCGGTGTTGGATCGATCGCTGCACGGATAAACTGGACATGGTGTCCCGGATAAGTTTCGTGCATGGTATTCATCTTGATCCAGCCATCGGTAATGTTCTGATAATTATACTGATTCAGGAACATCTGGCCGCGGAGCGGTTTGACACGGAAATCGCCACCCTCATAACCGCCCCAAGGGTAAGAATCCTTATAGCAAGGCGGAAGAGGAACGCACAGACAGGTTTCATCTTCCGGAAGACGTACATATTCATGAGCGACAGCACGGGTACGTTTCAGATAATTTCTGGCACGTGTATACATTTCCTTGGCACTGTCACAAGGACCAGCATAGCGGAAAAGCACATCACTGACTTCTTTCATTGTCTTCGGAGTTCCTTCCGGAAGCTCTAATTTGGAGGCGATTTCGAATACTTCAGCACGGGTCTTTTCAATTTCTTCTTTATGCCATGCAAGCAGTTCGTCGAGAGATACACCAAGACGGTTTTTCAGAAGGCTGCGGTAAGCTTCCGGATCCATCTTGATGGTCTTTGAGAGATCATCCTTTAATAATTCTTCAGAGTCAGACTGGCAGTCTGAACCGAGTAAATCTGCCATTTCCTGAAGCTGATCGATAAAAATCCGGAAGGACTGTGATAAAGACGCAATCTGTTCTTCTGTGAAATCCGGGAAATATTCATTTAACAGTTTCAGGTCGCGCTGCATATCCAGCCTTGCGCGGGCAAAGGCAGAAGAAAGGGAAGCTTCATTTTCTCCGTATTGTGTGTGGATCAGATTAAGGATCAAATCCTGATTTTCATGAAATGCCTGTAATTTTCTGGTCAGGACATCGAGACGTACTTCATTAGAACGCCGGTCACAGCGAGCGATTTCCTGAAGATAATAGACAAAATCCAGGAGAGGTGCTTCCGGATTGTGTTCTTTTTCTTCGATAGTAAATTTAAGAGAATCCAGGAAGTCATTCAGATGATGCTTCACCAGACGATAGACATTGTCCGGTGCATCCAGGTTTTCAACCTGTGTTTTTAAATCGTTCCATTTTTCGCGGACCGACCTGATCTTTTCGGGAGTCGGGAGAAAAAGGATATTTTCAAAAGAACGGTGGCTTTCGAGTTGGTCATGCAAAATGGCAAGTTCTCTGTCAAGTTCGCGGTAAGTATTGGTTAAGTCAGTATTTTTCATGAGTAAATGGCACTCTCCTTTTTTAGAAATTTGTTCTGATTGTATCTTACCGCAGAAAATGTCAAATGAAAAGCAGGACAGATAAAAAGATTCGCGTGTCGACTTATGCCCCTTTCTGTGATATGATAATCAAGAGATTATTATGAGCAGAAAGGGGCATTTTTTCGATGGCAGCAACATCTGAAAATAAGCCAAAACAATATATATCTGTCGGGATCCTGGCGCATGTGGATGCCGGAAAGACGACGCTTTCGGAAGGAATCCTTTATCTTACCGGTCAGATCAGAAAGCTTGGAAGAGTTGACCATGGAGATGCGTTTCTGGACACGTATACACTGGAGAGAAGCCGGGGGATTACCATTTTTTCCAAGCAGGCGAATTTTGTGCTTGGAGACAAGCAGGTGACTCTTCTTGATACACCGGGGCATGTGGACTTTTCAGCAGAAATGGAGCGTACCCTGCAAGTTCTTGATTATGCAATCCTGGTTGTCAGCGGAGCGGACGGTGTGCAGGGACATACACGAACCCTGTGGAATCTTCTTGCAAGGTATCAGGTTCCGACCTTTATTTTCATAAATAAGATGGATCAGGACGGTACGGACAGACAGGACAGACTTACTGAATTAAAGCGGAAGCTCAGCGGAGAGTGTGTGGATTTTACAGAAGCGGGTGAAGAATTTCTGGAAGAGCTGTCTATGTGCGACGAGACGGTAATGGAAAGCTATCTGGAAAATGGAGAGATCACGGCGAGCCAGATTCAGACGCTGATCCGGGAACGAAAGGTATTTCCATGCTATTTCGGTTCGGCACTGAAGCTGGAAGGTGTGCAGGAATTACTGGACGGACTGGAAAAATACATGGACGGACCGGTAAGCGGGACGCATGCTGAAGAAGCTTTTGGAGCGAAGGTATATAAGATATCCAGAGATTCACAGGGCAGCCGCCTGACACATATGAAGATCACAAACGGAGTACTGAAGGTCAAAGAGATCCTGGAATATATGGCAGAGGAAGAACTTTTGCAGGAGAAAGTCAACCAGATCCGGATTTATTCCGGGGACAAGTACGAGATGGTGCAGGAAGCAGAAAAAGGCTGTATCTGTGCTGTGACAGGACTTACCCGGACTTATCCGGGACAGGGGCTTGGGATGCAGCAAAGTTCTTCGGCACCGATACTGGAGCCGGTTCTGAATTACCGGGTGGAGCTGCCGGAAGGCTGTGATGTCCACCGGATGCTGCAGAATTTCAGACAACTGGAGGAAGAAGATCCGATGCTCCGTGTAGTCTGGAATGAAGAGGCAGGAGAGATTCAGGTCCAGCTGATGGGCGAAGTGCAGACGGAGATTCTGCAAAGTCTTGTAAAAGAACGGTTTGACGTGGATATTTCTTTTGGAAGTGGGAATATTGTTTACAAAGAAACGATTAAAAATACAGTTGAAGGAGTAGGGCATTTTGAGCCGCTGCGTCATTATGCAGAAGTGCATCTGATACTGGAACCGGGAGAGCCGGGAAGTGGAATCTCGATCGATACGATCTGCAGTGAGGATGTGCTGGACAAGAACTGGCAGCGACTGATCCTGACGCATGTGCTGGAAAGAGAGCATCGGGGCGTTCTGACGGGATCGGTGCTTACTGATGTGAAGATCACACTTGCCAGTGGACGTGCACATCTGAAGCATACAGAGGGCGGAGATTTCCGCCAGGCTGTGTACCGTGCAATCCGCCAGGGACTGATGCGGGCAGAGAATGTACTGCTTGAACCGTATTATGCATTTCGTCTGGAAATTCCGTCAGAGATGACAGGCCGTGCACTTACGGATATTCAGCGGATGAATGGAGAATTTGACGGACCGGAGACGGAAGATGATATGGCTGTTGTCACCGGAAGTGCACCGGTGTCTGAAATGCAGGATTATCAGAGAGAAGTAACCACATACAGCAGAGGAAGAGGGAAACTGTTCTGTACGCTGAAGGGATATTTTCCATGCCATAACCAGGACGAGGTTGTAGAGGCGATTGGTTACGATCCGGAGCGGGATGTGGAGAATCCGACGGGCTCTGTATTCTGTGCTCATGGAGCAGGATATAATGTACCGTGGCAGGAAGTGCCGGAACATATGCATATTGAGGCACAGCTTCCGAAGATCCTGGAAGAGCGGAAAAGGCTGGCAGGAGAGACAGAAAAAAGTCTGGATGAGACTGTACCGGTAAATTTACGCAAGGAGAAAAGCGGATCAGCAGAAGCAGCAGCCAGAGGCGGCAGGCATTATGCACGTAATGCTAGAGAAGACAGGGAGCTGGAAGAGATTTTTATCCGGACTTACGGACGGGTAGAGCGAAAAGCCGATCGTCTTCCGAAGACTGTGACTGCAGGGAAAATGCCAAAAGCAAAGAAAGATGAAGAAGGCGTACAGGAATATTTGCTGGTAGATGGTTATAATGTTATTTTCGCATGGGATGATCTGAAAGAACTGGCAAAAGAGAATATTGAAGCAGCAAGAAATAAACTGATGGATGTGCTTTGCAATTATCAGGGGTTCAAGAACTATCCTCTGATCCTGGTATTTGATGCCTATAAGGTAGAAGGCGAAGCAATGGAAATCTTCAAATACCACAACATTCATGTTGTGTATACAAAAGAAGCTGAGACGGCGGATATGTACATTGAAAAGGTAGTACATGAAGTCGGGAGAAAGTATCATGTGACGGTAGTTACATCAGATGGTGTGGAACAGGTGATCACACAGGGACAGGGAGGTACGATCATATCTTCCCGGGAGTTCCTGGAAGAGGTGAAGATCGTGAACCGGCAGATTCAGGAAGAATGGGAGCTGCACAAAGAGAGTGCGAAAAATTATCTGTTCGATCATATGGACAGAGAGCTTGCCGGTCATATGGAAGAGGTCCGCATGGGCCGGAAAGAATTGGGTGAGAAAGCAAATGATCAATAAAGAGGAATTTCTGAAAACCTGTAATCTGACAGAGGATGACCTTACGGCTGCCCGGATTTCCTGGGAGGAGTTGACAGAGATCTATGAAGATTATATGTCAAAAACGAAATTGTTCCGTCATCTGGGAAAAGAATTTGTAGATGAATATATCTATGATATTGAGCGGGCAGGGATCCATTCCTATCGTTACAGAACCAAGAATCCAATGCACCTTCTGGAAAAGATTATCCGGAAGCGGAAAGAAAATTATGCAAAATTTGAACATATCAATAAATCGAATTACCATAAATACATCACGGATTTGATTGGTATCAGGGTTTTCTTCCTTTACCGGGAGGACTGGATCCATTTTCATAAGTTCATCACTTCGATGTTTGAAAATGATCCGAACAATTATATAGAGGACAGGCTGCGGGATTTTGATGAGGATCCGGAACACTGCTATATCGCAGAACGTCCAAAAGTATACAAGCGTTCCGGGGATACGAGGATTTATGACAGTACGCAGATTGAAGTGCGGACAGGCGGGTATTACCGTTCGCTGCATTATATCATCAAGTATCACGGATACTATCTGGAAATCCAGGGCAGAACGCTTTTTGAAGAAGGATGGAGCGAGATTGACCATGATATTGTGTATCCGTATTACAAGGATGATGAGATGCTGACGGAGTTTTCCGGACTGCTGAACAGGCTTTCGGGAGTGGCAGATGAGATGAGTTCGTATTTCAGAAAGATGAAAGAACTCAGAGAAGAAGAACCGGATAAAAAAATAAAGGATTTATTATAAAAATTAAAAATAAAAAGCAAAAGACGTTCATAACAAAAAGTTATGTTCCGTTTGTTTTATATACTGGAAAATTGCATTTCAAAGTATATAAAAAAAGGTCAAATGCAAAGAGGCATAGCTGCAGAAAATTGCGGTTATGCTTTTTTATTTTATCTTCTCTGCAAAATATAAATAGGGAGGGATTTTCGTGAAAAAGTATATTGCGAAAAATATGTATTCGGAAGTCATGATCTGGAGAATGGGAATGAATTTTGTGAGCAGGATTATGTATCGTGGTCGGCACCGTTGGATGACCTGTCTGACTGGCGTTATGAAGGCGTAATCTACCGAAAAGATCAGGATCCGTATGAGTGTAAATAAATATTACAGGATCAAGTGGGGAGTAAGCATTGCTTACTTCTCGCTTCCCGATTATAATTAGAATAACAGAAATTAAGTTAGAAAGGATGGATTCAATGATGTGCTGACACTGTTGATCCACCTCGGATATCTGGCGTACAACGAAGATGAAAGGACGGTATTTATTCCAAATGCGGAGATCCGGCAGGAGTTTAGAGCAGTAGTAAAAATGGCATATAAAATGGAAATAGATAAAAGAAGCTGTGTTTGCTCTGCAAAAGAATTATCAGAGAAGGAGGAAGAAAACCATGCGATTTCTTCATTTATCAGACCTGCACCTCGGCAAGCGTGTGAATGAATTTTCCATGCTGGAGGATCAGGCATATATTTTAAAAGAGATACTGAACATTATCGATGAGCAGAAGGTGGAAGCGGTTCTGATCGCGGGCGACATTTACGACAAGGTGATTCCGTCCGCGGAAGCAGTGCGACTTTTGGATGATTTCCTGACAAGGCTTGCCGCGAGGGAGTTGCCGGTATTTCTGATCAGTGGAAACCATGATTCTGCAGAAAGAATTGCTTTCGGTTCAAGACTGATGAGCAGCAGACAGATCTATCTTTCACCGGTATTTGAGGCGGATGTAGAACCGGTAACGATAAGTGACCGGTACGGTGAGATTAGTATTTACATGCTTCCATTTGTGAAGCCGTCTTTGGTAAAAAGAGTGTATCCGGAGGAAGAAATCATCACCTATCAGGATGCTGTAAATGCGGCAGTGCAGCATATGCAGATCGACACAGACAAACGAAATATCCTGCTTGCGCATCAGTTCGTGACCGGTGCGGCAAGATGTGATTCAGAAGAACTGTCTGTAGGCGGTGTGGATGATGTGGACGCATCTGTCTTTGACGGATTTGATTATGTGGCGCTTGGACATCTCCATGGCCCGCAGAAGATCGGGAAAGAGACAGTGCGGTATTCGGGGACGCCGCTCAAATATTCTTTTTCTGAAACCAATCACAAAAAAGCAGCAGTCATCGTTGATGTAGAAGAAAAAGGCAAAATAAATATTCAGCAGATTCCATTTTTGCCGAAACATGATATGCGGGAAGTCAGAGGCACGTATATGGAAGTGACTGCGCTGGATTTTTACAAGGATATGAACACGGACGATTATCTTCACATTACGCTGACTGATGAAGAGGATATCCCGGATGCGATCGGGAAGCTACGATGCATTTATCCAAATATCATGAAGCTGTCTTATGACAATCTGCGGACGAGAGCGGCAGGGACAGTGAGAGGAACGGCGGAAGTAGAGGAGAAATCCCCGATGGAGCTTTTGAGAGAGTTCTATGAGCTTCAGAACAACCAGCCCATGACAGATGAACAGGAAGAGATTGCCAGAGGAATGATGGAAGAAATATGGGAGGATGGGAGATGAGACCGATAAAACTTACGATTTCTGCATTCGGACCGTATGCAAAAGAGACAGAGATCATTCTGGATGAACTTGGTGAGCGGGGGCTTTATCTGATAACCGGCGATACCGGTGCCGGAAAGACCACAATTTTTGATGCAATCGCATTTGCACTTTACGGGGAAGCGAGTGGAAATGAAAGAGAGCCGGGGATGCTTCGGAGTAAATATGCGGATCCGAAGACGCCGACCTTTGTGGAATTGGAGTTCTTCTATCAGGGGCAGAACTACCATATCCGGAGAAATCCGGAGTACATGCGTCCAAAGGACAGGGGCGAGGGCATGACGCTGCAAAGAGCGGATGCGGTACTGGAATTTCCGGATGACAGGCTTCCGGTCACAAAGGCAAAAGAGGTCACGAAAGCAGTGACAGAACTGATCGGGCTCGACCGCGGACAATTTACTCAGATTGCAATGCTGGCGCAGGGAGATTTTATGAAGCTTCTGTTTTCAAAAACTGAGGAGCGGAGCAAAATTTTCCGGGAAATTTTTCATACCAGACCGTATCTTGCATTTCAGGAGAAAATGAAAAATGCAAGCGGCAGACTGCAGGAACAGTATGAGGATGTCAGCAAAAGCATTTTGCAGTACATGAAGGATATCAGCTGTGATGAGGATGACGTGCTTGCGGCGGATGTGAAAAAGATCCGTGAGAGCAAAGCGGTGGTTCATGCGGACAAGGTTCTGGAACTTTTGGAAACTCTGACAAATCAGGATGCAGATTCGGTGAAAGAAAAGAAGAAGAATTTAACGAAGATCGAGAAAGATCTGGAAGAGCTGAACCAGAGAATCGGAAAGGCAGAGGCAGTGATCCGTGCAAAAAAGGAACTGGAAAAAGCGGAGCAGACGATAGCAGAGAAGACACCAACGCTGGAAGAACTGGAAATGGCACTGAAGAAAGAACAGGGAAAAGTGCCGGAAAGAGAACAGCTAATAGAAGAGATCGGAAAGAGGCAGGAAAAGCTTGCAGAGTATGACGAGCTGAAAAAACTTCAGAAACAGATCAAAGAGCTTGAGAAACAGATTGAGATATTAAAGGGCCGGGAAAGCCGGTATCAGGAAAAGAAAGCGCAGATGCAGGCGCAGCTGGAACAGAAAAGGAATTTACTGGAACAGCTGAAGGATGCGGAAATTAAAGTTCTGAAAGTTACAGCAGAACAAAAAGAGGTTTCAGTAAGAAAAGAAACGGCAGAAGACATTCTTATTCAATATAAAAGATACCAAAGACAGAAGAAAAGTGTGGAAGAGGCGCAGAAAGCATACCTTGTCATGCAGGAGGAATGTACAGAGCGAAAGACACAGCTTGCCTGGATGGAGAAGGCATTTCTGGATGAGCAGGCGGGGATTCTTGCAAAGGTTCTGAAAACGGGAGAGCCGTGTCCGGTGTGCGGATCGGTCCACCATCCATGTCCGGCACAGATGACGGAAGGTGCACCGGAAAAAGAAGAGCTTGAAAAATACCGGAAAGAGACTGCCGATGTGGAGAAAAAGACGAATGATGCAAGCTTTCAGGCAAATGAAAAGCTGGTGCAGTTAAAAGCGCTGGGAGAAGAAATCCAAAAGAGTGTGAAAAGTTTTGACAGCAGCATACAGGAAGAAGAGATTGAAAAATCGCTGGCGTTGATCGGTCAACAGATGGATGTCCTCGAAAAGTCAGAAAAGGAATTACAGAAAAGGCTGGAAGTAGCTAAAGAAGCAGTGGCAGAAAAGCAGAAGATGGAAGCTGAGATCCCGGAACTGGAGCAGATGCAGAAAAAGCTTCAGGAGGAAGAACAGGAGCGAAAGGATCAGCTCCTTGTGTCTGAGAGAGATAAAGCAAATGAAGAAGAGCAGGCTGTGAAGGTGCGTGGCAAACTGGAATTTCCGGAGAAAGCAGAAGCAGAACAGAAGATCAAAGAGCTGGATAAGCAGAAAAAAGAGATCGATAAGAATCTGAATGCTGCCCAGAAGGCATTCCAGGACTGCAGTCAGTCGGTAGAAGCGGCAAAGACGAAGAAGAAAACGCTGGAGAAGCAGATTGCAGGTAATAAAGAAACCGATATGGAAGAGCTTGTGCAGGAACGACAGGAAGTATCAGGTGCGAAAAAAGAGCTTCAAAAACAGATGGAAGAGATCAGGATCCGTTATGAGAACAATCTGAAAATCAGGAATGCGATTGACAAGCAGGGCGCGAAACTTCTTGAGCTTGAGCGGAACTGGACACAGGTGCGTGAAATTTCCGATACGGTAAATGGAAAGATCAAAGGCGGACCGACACCTTAGACCTTAGTATCGCTCCGCCTTTAACAGTATT
>ERZ832317.3798-NODE-3798-length-15336-cov-5.188797_pt1 | contig 15336 bp, 12 predicted proteins | sample MGYA00519695_ERZ832317 | MGnify/ENA primary metagenome ERZ832317 (study PRJEB31850, sample SAMEA3708726) | human gut metagenome | biome: human gut; feature: human-associated habitat; material: faeces | place: China | collected 2014 ...
GCACAGCCATGACCGCAGTTGCTGCGAGCAGCACAGCCATGACCGCAGTTGCTGCGAGCAGCACAGCCATGACCGCAGTTGCTGCGAGCAGCACAGCCATGACCGCAGTTGCTGCCAGTGCAACTGCCATGGGAAAAATTGCGGCGGTGGATGCGGCATTGAGCAAGCTGGCGGCAAGCACTACGGCGATGGATGCGCTTTATGCAAGAAAGAAGAAGCTGAATGGCGGCAGTGCAAGCAAATCGGGGAAATTTATTATTCTTGAGATTTCCGCAAGCAATGCTTTCAACACATCCAAATACGGCTATGCGACATTATCGGACGGCAGTAAGCCTGACTGGAGCAGCTATTTAGCAAAGTATGCGTTTTTCCGGCAATATCCGAAATATGCAACATACATGCTAAACGATACGGATTCTGACGATTACATCTATTACTTTGACATTGCAAGTCCTTGATAGGGGGTGAAGGAGTATGAAAGGATTTTTGAAGGAATTGCAGGAGGGCAATGCCGCAGGCGGCTTTGAGACAGTGCGCACGGGGGAGGTTTCCCTCACGCCGAACAAATGGCATACCATGGCGGTAATCAGCGGAACGGGAAAGCTGCTGCAGGCGGATTTGTTTGGGTGTATTCCATACAATTCTTCAGGTGCGAATATTGGCGAAGGTGCTTGGGATATGCGTATTCTGATAGACGGAGAGATATTTGCCGATGTGCGGATGGCTGTAGCCAGTACTAATTATGGCATGGTTGGACATCTGCTTGCAACGGACTTTACCTACCTTTTGCCGAGCTTGGAGGGGAGAAATACGATCTACCAGCGGGATCTTTTCGGAAATTTGCAGGTAGGAAACAGTTGGGTCAATATTCTGGCGGAAAAGATTACGGAAGGAAAGGGTTTCAGCAGTTCCGCAACCGACCGGAAGGATGGTTACATGAACGTGATTCCGTTTATCGGATACCTTCCTTTTCAACGCTCTTTGGAGATACAGATGGCTTTTCTTTTTGCGAATCCATCGGAGACATTGCCGGAGGGACGGCAGTGCCTTGGGAGCGTGGACATTGCCTATCAATTAGACGAGAAATGAGGTGGAGCGGATGCAGAAGGAAGAAGCGCACGCAGGCAGCGTGGAGCGGCACTATAAAAACGGTGCTACGGTACGATTTTTAAAGGGAGAGCCGCCGAAGAAGCCACAGCCGGCGCAGGAGACACTGACGGAGGCGGAGCAGGCGATTTTGGAGACAGCAATCAATGTAGACTATTTGGTCTGCATGAAGGAATTAGAGATTTGAAAGGAGAGATTGCATTATGACTTACGCAAGACTGAAAAAGCTGATTGAAAGAGGCGCATACGAAAAAGAGGATATGCTGAACAAGCTGGATGTATTCCTGATGGCGAACCGCATCACGGAGGAGCAGTATCAGGAGCTGGTCGGCATGATGGGATGAAAGGAGACAGGCGCATGACAGGTGTTTTTTGCAAGGTAAACATGATTGGCGGCGCGCTTTTGGCGGCGATGGCGGCGGCATTGGGGAAATACTGGTTTCTCTTTGCCGGCTTTCTGGCGTTCAACCTCATCGACTGGCTGACAGGCTGGGCGAAGAGCCGCATGAAGGGGGAAAGCTGCAGCAAGGTTGGCGCGATCGGCGCGATGAAGAAGGTCTGGTATTGGGTGGTAATCGCCATCGCCTTTTACATCGGATATTCCTTTGCGCAGATGGGCGAGACCATCGGCGTAGGGCTTGGCTTTATGCAGTTTATCGGGTGGTTCGTGCTGGCGAACTATCTGGTAAACGAAATCAGAAGCATTTTAGAGAACTTGGTGGAAATGGGCGTAAACGTGCCGCCTATGCTGATTAAGGGACTGAAGATTGCATCTGAGCGGATTGACGCTGCGGCAAGCATCGGGGGCGAGGACGATGGCAAATGAGACGAAGGCATGCAGAGACATCGGCGCGCTTTTGCCTGCGGCGCAGGCGGCGTGCAGGGCGTTTCTCAGAGAATGCGAAAAGGAGGGACTGCCCGTTCTGATTACGGAGACCTACCGCACACAGGAGCGGCAGGACTACCTTTACGCACAGGGCAGGACGAGAGCCGGCGCAATCATCACATGGACGAGAAAGAGCCGCCACACCGGACGGCTGGCATGGGATATCTGCAAGAACGTAAAGGGGCAGGAATACGCCGACGCAGCATTTTTCGACAGATGCGGAAGGATTGCGGAGCGGATGGGGATTACATGGGGCGGCAGATGGGACACGCCCGACCGTTCCCATTTTGAGGTAACGAGCGACTGGAAGGAAAAGAGGGAGACAGAGATGGAAAAGCGATACGAAACGCTTGCGGAGGTGCCGAGCTGGGCAAGGGAGCTGGTGCAGGAGATGATTACAAGCGGATGCTTTGCAGATCCGCACCGACTGCACCTGAGCGAGGACATGCTGCGGACAATGGCACTGACAGACAGGCTTTTAAAAGCAAGGGAGGGAAGGAAATGAACGAACCTTTAACATTACTGAAAAGCCCCAGAGACGAAAGGGACTGGCATTACGGCAGGATCGTATGCGCAGGGGGAGAGCTGCCGGCGAGGGTGAGCCTGCGGCAGAGCTGCGGCCCGATTCGCAGACAGGGCAAGAGCGGCTTTTGCCACAGCTTTGCAGGGACTGCGTTGAAAAATTTGCAGGAAACGCAGGACTGGGGCGAGCGGAAATACAACTTTTCCCCTCTGGGGCTTGCCAGAGCGGTGAAGGCGAGGGACGGCATTGCGTTCACAGAGGGCAGCACGCTTTTAGACGTTTGCAAGGCATTATGCAGTGATGGGGTTTTTGACGAGGTATTTTACCCCTTTGCAAGCTATGATCAGGAGAGCTTCAAGAAAACAGGCAAGCTGACCTTTCCCCCGATGGCAGTATCGGCGGAGGAGGAGGAGCACCTTCCGAAATATTACTGCAAAAACTATGCAAGGGTGGACACGCTGGAGGAAGTGAAGCGCGCTCTCGCCAATCAGAATCCCGTGCTTTTAGGGATGACTTGTTCGGAGGAAATCTATTCGCCCACAGAAGGATGTATCGGACTGCCTTTAGGGACATTCCTGATCGGCGGGCATGCGGTGCTGATTATCGGCTACGATGACACGAAGGAGAGAACGATTCACGGCAGACACTACAAGGGCTTTCTGGAATGCCAGAACAGCTGGGGCGAGGACTACGCAGACCATGGCTTTTTCTGGATTCCCTACGAATACATCACCTACCGCACGAAGGACTTAGGGATGGGGTTTGTGATGGACATGTACACCACGATTGACCTTGCAAGGGAGAATTTGCAGGGGACGGCGGTGGAGCTTTTCATCGGGAAGGACAAGGCATTTGACGACGGGAAGGAGATTTCCCTTGACCAGCCGCCCATTGTAGACGAAAAGACGGGGCGGACGCTTGTGCCACTGCGCTTTGTGGGCGAGAGCCTTGGATGCAGGGTGGAATGGCTTGCAAAGAGCCGCCGCATTATCATCCGCAGCAGGGCGCATGACATTGAGCTTTCCATCGGCAACCAGACGGCACTGGTAGACGGCGGCAAGCGGCTGATGGAGCAGGCACCCATCCTTGACGAGAGAACGGGGCGGACACTGGTGCCCCTGCGCTTTATTGCGCAGACGATGGGGCATGCGGTGCTCTGGGACGGAGAACGGAGAAAAATCACTATTTTGAAATAGTAATAAGGAAAGCGACGATGCGCATTTGCAAAGTCGCTTTTTTCTTGCAAAAAAAATAAGGAGGTGAGATCTTGGCAGGCTATTATAACCCGAAAAAGGACTACGCGGCAGCCATCAAATCGGAAAAAAACCCTGCAAAGAAGGAGCAGCTAAAGGCAGAGAGACAGAACAAGATTGATGCCATGAACGCCGCGGGGACGAACAAAAAGGGCTACACCAACAGCATTTACGGCGGCTCTTACAGCTCTTCCGGAAAGGGAAACTCTTCCTCCGGCGGAGGCGGAAAGGGAAATAGCAGCGGCGGCTATTTTGACAAAAATCTGGACTATGCGGCAGCCATCCGGAACGAGAAAGACCCTGTGAAGCAGGCGCAGCTGATTGCGGAGCGGCAGAACAAGCTGAACTGGATGAACGCCGCGGGGACGAACACGAAGGGCTACACCAACGACATTTACGGCGGGATGCCGCAGGCAAGCGCACCGCAGGGGCAATACCGCAGCACGGAGGCGGCACTGAACAACACGAACAAGGCGGCAATACAGCCGACAGCGACCACGCAGACAGGGGCAGCGGCGGCGGCAGAGGCGGAAAACCCGACCGCACCGACCTCCTTCGGGAGCACGGACGCGGCGCAGCGGGCAGCCCTACAGGCTTACATCACAAGACAATACGCCCACCAGAAGGCGGAGAGCGGCGAGGGAACCTACAACGGGGACGGGAGCATGAGCCTTCCCGACCAGACGCTTTTAAAAAGCTATCAGCAGAAATACAACGAAGCGAAGGCGGCAGGCGACCAAGGCGGCATGACAGCGGCGCACAGCGCGGCAGAGAAGCTGAGGGACAACTACAGATATTATCCCTTAGCGAACAGCAACGGCTACGGCTTAGGCGAGAACGACATCGGCTGGGTGCGCGATTTGGTGGTGCGCGGTGACGAGCTTGGGAACAAGATTGTAGACCAATACAACAGGGGTACCTTTACACAAACGACCTATGACAAGGACGGCAATTTTGTGAACCGATACACCGGGGGGGACATTGCCGGACACGATGCACGGGTTGCAAAGGAGATGCAGAGAGTGAACGAGAAATTAGCGGGAAAGGAAAACAACACCTTTGCCTTCCGGCTTTCCGACCCGAATGATGTGAAGCTTTCCAATGCGGAGCTGCTGGCGAAATACGGCGGCGGCATTACGGAGGGGAACAACGGCATCGGGCTTTACACTGCGCCGAACGGAACGGCGATGAAAACAGCATCCGGCGGCGGAAACAGCGGCATGGCGGCAAGCGGCACGCCACTGGCAGCGGCAGGCTACGGCACAGGACAGGACGCGGCGGCAAATTCCATTTACGGGCAATTCGGCTACTTCGACCCGAACAAGGACTATGCGGCGGCGATAAAGAACGCAAGCAACACGCAGGAGATGGTGCAGCTGGAGAAGGAGCGGCAGAACAAGCTGAATTGGATGAACGCGAACGGGACGAACAAGGGCTACACCAACAAAATCTACTCCAATTATGACAATCTTTTCGGAGAGAGAGAGCCCTTGCCCGAATACAACGGCATGACGAAGGAGGAGCTTTTCGGCGGCTACAACGAGATGGCAGAGAGCCTTGCGGAGCAGAGGAAGGCACTGCTTTCCGCCGCACTGGCGCAGAACCGGACGGAGCAGGAGAAGGCAAACGGCAATTATGACGAGCTGGCAAGGCAGGCATACATCCTGAAGCGGCAGAACGAGGACGCACTGCCGCAGCAGCTGGCGGCAATGGGCATCAGCGGGGGCAGCAGCGAGAGCGCAAACCTTGCGCTTGCGGCGAACTACGAAAACAGCCTTGCAAGCAACGAGCAGGCAAGGCAGCAGGCATTGAGAGACTATGCTTTGCAGGCATTGCAGGCGCGGACACAGGCGGACAGCGACATCAGCGGCTATTATGCGGACGCAAAGCAGCAGGCGATGAACGCATGGCAGAGCGAGGCGGCGAACCGAAACAGCTGGAACCAATGGGCGGCGAACTACAAGCAGGGACTGCGGGAATACAGCGACAGCATGAACAGCCAGACCTATCAGGAGAATCTGGCAAGCAAGCAATATGCGGACACACTGCGGCAGCAGCAGATTGACCTTGCGCTGCAGATGGGCGACTACAAAAAGCTGGCGGCAATGGGCTATGACGTTAGCTATTTGAAGCGGATGCAGGATGCAGAGCTGGAGCAGCTTGCACTGGATGCAATGCTGACAAGGGCGAACATCGCTAAGGTGAACAGCAGTGTGACACGAGGGAGCGGCGGAGGGACAAGAAGCAGTAAAGGCGGCAAAGGCAACAGCGGCAAGGGCGGCAGCAAAGGCGGCGGAAACGGCGGTAGCAGTAGTAGCGGAACAGGGAAAGGGACAACGGATGTCAGTGCAGCAGGCTTGATGAAATTGCAGAACCTTGTGAATTACTACGGGACAAAGAGCAATCCGCTTGTAAACACTGCAATTCAAAATATGCTGAAAAACGGAACAATCAACGAGGCTACCTACAATGCTTTCCTGAAAACGATGAAATAACAGGCGGAGGTGCGGCGAATGGCTTGGTTATCCTTAGAGGAACTGAAAAAATATGATGCGAAAAAGGAATTAAAAAAGATGGGGCAGGCGGAGAAATCCGCCGCCTCTTTGCGTTCCGGGGGGCAGCCTGTGGAGGTGGTGCGAGACACCGGAGCGAAAGACGCAGTGAAGAATCTGCTGGAAAAGCACAAAAAGAGCAGGGCAATCAGAAAAGAGATGCAGAGCATCGGGCAGGATTTGCGCAAGAACAAAAGCACAGACCTTGCGGCATACCGGAGGGCGGCACAGAAGCAGGCAGAGCTGCAGAAAAAACTGCCCGGTGCAGCCTTTACGGCAGGACTATTGGAAGGCATGGGCGGCAACAGCAAGGATGCGGCGGTAAAGCTAATCGGGAATGATGCTTTGACGAAGCAGAACGAGGCGATGCAGGAGCTTTTCAAGCAGACGCAGAGCAACCACAAGGGCATGGCGGCGGCAGGCAGGCTGACCGGAGAATTTGCGAAGGCAGGCGCAGGCTACATGACCATCGGCAAGGCGGCGGAGGAAGCGACCCTCAAGGGCATGGGCGCGCTTGGCAGGAGGATGACGGCAAGCACAGCACCGGACATTGCACAGAAGGCGGCGGCGAAAATTCTGCTGAACCCGAAAAACGCGAAGGCGGCGAGGGTGGCGGCAGGGCTTCTGGGACAGCAGGCGGCGGACACAATGGTGAACACGCCGATGACGATTGCGGCCGGGATGGCAGACGGAAAAAGCCGCAAGGAGATTGCGAAGGATGTTGGAAAGCAGGAGGCAATGGATGCGGCGTTCAATGTGGGGCTTGCGGCACTGGGAGCCGGGGCGAAGAAGGCAGGAGAGGCATTTGAAAAGGCATCCAAGAAAGGCCCGATTGCAGGGATTGATTTTGAAAAAATGGGCTATAAGATGGCAGATGTTGACGATGGGATTTTAGAGCACATGGAATATCTAAAAAACAATCCGACTGACAAAAAAATCGACTATGCACTCTCTCCTGTAAATGAAAGAATGGCAAAGGATGTTAGCAATCTGGTTGGCTTTGATATTAGTGGATATGGAAATAATCTGAAGCCAAACGCATTTGACCATGTGAACAAAAGGCATGGTGCAGATGGTATTCATGACAAAAGTATGGCAAATCCTAAGGATATTGCAAAGGTGCAATATATTCTGGATAATTATGATGACGTTGCTTTGGACAAAAAAAGAGCTGCTGGGTTTACAGACAGCAACGGGAAGCTTTCTCAAAAGGTGGTATTCAAAAAACGTATCAATGGCACATACTATGTTGTGGAGGCGGTACCGAATACAAAGAAAAAAAGAATGGAAGTCATAGGGACATTCATGCAAAAGCCGAAAACAAAAAAAGAGAACGTGCTGCCCGGAGATGTAACAAGCCCCTCCGTTACGTCCAAAAACGCAACTGCACAATTCTCTATTGATACTATACCAAAGGCGGCGGAAGATGTCAAGGGAACAGATGCGGCAGGAGTGACTGCGAACACTGCCAGAGAGGAAACGATTCAGGCGGCGGCAGAGAGCATGGCGGAGAACCGAAACGTGCTGGCGGAGAGGATGACAAAGGCGGAGCGGCAGAAGATGGAGGCAGAGCTTGCACAGCTGAACAGTGCAGAATACAGAAATGCGAAGCTGAAGGAAATCGACGAGAAAACGGGCGGCGACCCGAAGGCAATCCGCGAGGCAACAAGAGCCTTTGAGGAAAGAAAGCAGGAGCTTGCCAAACTGCTGACAACACAGGAGACACTGCGGACAGAGAAGGGGATTTTGCGAGATGTGGCAGACGAGGTGAGCAGTATTTTCAATCTGCAGGGCAAGCGCAGCAGACAGCAGATTTCGGATGCGCTGCAGCAGGTGATGCTTGAGGCAAAGGAAGGGAGCATCAGCGAAAAGACAAGAAATGAGCTTTTTGAACAGCTATTCCGGATTAGCGGAGAAAGCAAAACAGGGACATACGGACTGAAAAAGAAGCTGAGAGAGAAGAAGCTCCTTCTTGGGGTAGACGCTGCGGCGGACATTGCGGACATTACGACATGGAACCACAAGATGAAGGGTGTGCTGGGGAAAATCAAGATTGGCAGAGACACCAACATTACGCCCTTTTACAACGAGCTGCGGCGAGATTTTCCCGCATACTTCCCCGAAGGGATTGACAACGAGGCAGAGCAGCTCTGGCAGATTCGCAAGATTGCAGAAAAGCTCAAGGGAAACATCGGACTGGAAAAGAGCGATTATCAGGCGAACTTTAACCGCGCATTGGACAGGCTGACAGACACGATGGCCGTAAAGAAGGCTTACGGGGAAAAGGTTGCCGCAAAGGCGGACGCAGTACATTCCAACCTTTTAGGAAAGATTGACTACGGCAAGGTGACAACAGACGAGGTGCAGGGCTGGCACAAGGAGAGATACCGCCTGCAGAAGGCAGCGGAGAGACAGAAAAACGCAGACCTGAGCGAGATGGAGAAAAACGTTCTGCGAGACATGCTGGACGGCAATGTGCCGGAGGTGCAGGCACAGAAATACCTTGGGCCGAGATATGCACTGGTAAAGCAGCAATACGATATTCAGAAGCCTTTGCACGATGTTGAGGAAAAAATCATTGAGCACAAAAGATTTGTTGCTGCCAAACGGCACAAGGAGGCGGCAGAGGTTATCGGCGATATTCACTTAAAGGAAGGCGCAGAGGAAGGCTGGAAGGACAAGACGATTGCGCTTGGCTACGGCAGGGAGACACAGGAGCGAAACCTTTACGATATTGCCCCGAACGAGAAAAAGGCAAAAGAAATCATTGACTGGGCTTTCACCCCGATTCATGAAAACGAGAGAAAGCGCGTGCTGATGATTAACGATTCTGCACAGGCACTGGAAAAGCTTAAGATTGACACGAGGAACAATCTGAACATTCAGCTGCCGGAGGTGGACAAGAAGAAAATCAGCGAGAGCGCACTGGTGCAATATTTAGGGGAAAAGGAATTCGCCCTGCGGCAGGCGCAGGCAAGCGGTGCGCCTGCGGAAAGCTATGCTGAATTGCAGAAGGAGATTGCAAACATCAGAGAGCAGCTGCGGCCGGAGCAGCAGGAGAGAATTGACAAGGGGATCGTTTTTTTACAGAAAGCCTACAAGAAGCTGCATGGGATGGTTAACGAGGTGCTGATTCGCAACGGCTTTGACCCGATTGGCTACATTGACGGCTACTTCCCACACATGAATTTTGACGACCCGAAGGATCCTCTGCTGCAGATGGCACAGGCGATGGGGATTGACGTTGCGGCAAAGGAGCTGCCGATGGACATTGCCGGAAGAACGGAAACCTTCCGACCGAGAAAAAGATGGAGCGGCAACCTACTGGAAAGAAAGGGAACACAGACAGACTATGACGCTTTGCGTGCCTTTGACCAATACATGGAGACAGTTTCTGATGTGATTTACCACACGGATGACATCGGACGGATACGGAGTATGGCAGAATATTTCCGATACAACCTTTCTGACGAGGGGATTAAAAAGCAGATTGACGAGCTGCGGAAGAAAAAGCCGAAAACCGAGGAAGAGCTTGAGGAAATAAAAGACCAGATTGCAAAGAAATACGCAGACGGCGACAAAAATCGCAAGATGCAGAATTATGTGAACAACCTTGAGCTTTACGCAAATTTGCTGGCAGGGAAAAAGCATGACCTTGACAGGGCACTGGAAAAGCATGGAACAGGGCGTTCCTATTACAGGGTGATTGACAACATCAGCAATAAGGTTGCCGGAAACATGGTAGCCGGCAACATCGGCTCTGCACTGACGAACCTGATTCCTGCGACACAGAGCATGGCGCGAATGAGCATTGGCAGCAACCTGCGGGGGCTAAAGGAATCGCTTGTGAACATGGCGAAAAGCGACATGGACGAGCTGACGAGAAGGAGCGCCTTTCTTGCGACCAGAGGCGGCACAGAGCGCACCTACAAGAACTGGCTGCAGAAGCTGCAGGAAACGGGCGGCAATCTGAACCCTCTGCAATGGATGGAGGCGGCGGACAAATTCACCACGCAGGCAGTTTGGCGCAGCCGTTATTACGACAATCTGAAAAAGGGCATGACGGAGGATGCAGCTATTCAGGCTGCGGATGAATTTGCAAGAGGACTTTTTGCAGGCAGAAGCAAGGGCGCGATGCCTACGATTTTCCATTCAAAAGCAATATTCATCAAGCCGCTGACAATGTTTCAGCTTGAGGTAAACAATCAGCTTTCCCACATTATCAAGGACATTCCGAGAGAGGAACAGAAAAATGCCGTTGGGATGTTTCGGGCATACATGGGGATTGCGATAGGGGCTTACATCTACAATGACCTTTATGAAAAAATGACAGGCAGGAGAAGCGCATTAGACCCCATTGGAATTGCAAGAGAGGCTTACGGCGATGCAACGGGGGAAACCCTGCGGAACACGCTTGACATTCTGGGGGATGCCATAAGCGGAAACGGCGTGCAGCTGACGGAAAAGAGGGAGAAAAAAGCCCCCTCTGCCGTAATCGAAGGTACAGCGGAGGAAATTGGCGGAAATATTCCCTTTATCGGCGGGGTAGTATTCGGCGGCGGACGAACGCCTCTGCAATCGGCACAGCCGCACCCTTTTAACTCTATCGGGCATATTGCGGATGCAGAAGCAGGAGAAGAAAGAAAGGAAAAGGCAACCGCAGAGATTTTGAGGGAAACGGCGATTCCTGTGGCTACTTACTTAAATCCCTTTGTCGGGGGCGGACAGGTGCGAAAAACCTTACAGGGCATCAACATGATGCGAAAGGGCGGCAGCTACACGCAGACGAACAAGGGAGAGCGGCTGCAGTTTGCAGTGGACAAGGACAAGAAGGCGAACTGGGCGCAGGCAGCACTTTTCGGGAAATGGGCAGTGCCGGAGGCACAGGCGCACATGGAGAAGAATCGAACCTTGAACGAAAAGAGCACGGAAACCTATGAGAAGCTGCGGCAGGCAGGGGCAAAGAACACCACAGCCTTTGAAAGCATTAACAAAATGAACCGAGAGGACAAGGGGAGAGACAAGCGCAGAGCGATTCGCAGCGCACCCCTGAGCGCGGAGCAGAAGGCAATCCTTTACAGAAGCATACTGAAGGACGACCAGAAGGACAAGGAGATTCTGGACTACTTTAGCTGGACAAACAGCATGGGCGAGGTTGCGGACTACTTGATGCGGGCGGCGGACTACAAAAGCGATACGCCGAAAAAGGCTGCTTTGCAGGATGCGAAGATTTCGGACGATGAGAAGGAATACATCTACATGGAAAAATTTGTGCAGAAAGACAGCAAGGAGAAGGAGCGGAGTAAGATCCGCACGCTGCGAGAGGCCGGCATTGGGATGAATGATTACCTGAAAATCCGAATGAAATATGGGGAACTGTACAATGATAAAAGTAAGAAGAATTTGGAGAAGCAATACATAATGGCGGATCTGATGAACGAGCTTGGACTTACGGCAGCGCAACAGGCGGAAGTGAAGAAGCTATTCTTATTCGGTAGCGGATACACTACAGAATGGAAAATTTAACTCGGAAATGAAAAGAGAGCTGCCATTTTGTTGACCGCAACAAAATGATAAGAAAATTTGCAGAAAAGGGGGTTTTTCTTTACACCCCCTTCTGCGAAACATGCTATAATGGCAGTGCCGAGACAGAAAGTTGTCAGGTTTCTTTCTCATTAAGCTGTAGAGCAGCATTTTTCCCCTTGCCGGGGCAACCCGGCACTAACGCAGCAAGAGAATGGGCACAAGCGAGTGCGCCGGTTCGATTCCGGCAGCTGCGAAGAAATCCTATCTCCTTTAAACTGATAAGCTGAATATGCCCCGATACGGCATTGCGGGGCATCTGGATTCTTAGCTCAGTTGGTTAGAGCATCCGGCTCATAACCGGACGGTTCTCGGTTCGAGTCCGAGGGGATCCATTGAATGTACTCCGGTGACCTTCGGGCCCGGGGTCTTTTTTTATGGAACTTATCAGAAAATGCTGATTTGTGATAAGTTGGGGAGAAAATGCGAAGTGTAGTTGCAATTTTTCATGGGGAAAATGAAACTAAAAGCCCCATCAAGGATGGGGTTTTTAGTTTGTGATTCTGCTGTATGAAGGGGATAGTTGATAGATGTGACACTCGTATTCCTCTGTAGCAATGTCATTCAGCGTTGCCTTTGCCTCAGGCGTTACCATCGTAAATTTCTGGCTGAGATACCGCAGGGATGCCGCCAACTCGCCATCTGCACCCCCGTATTGTTCAATCATGATTTTCGCAAGTCTTGCATCGGGTTTTGTAATCTTCACAGGAAATTCCAATTTCTTTTCATAAATCCACATTTATTTACACTCCTTTCCTGCCAGAGAAAAATTGGCATCGTTCTGCCAAGGCCATGGATTTTCCATCCACTGCCAAGCCTGTGTATTGGCGGCATAGCTGCGGAAGGAGCAAAGAGGCCCAAATGTCTCCTCGTATTTCATACGAACCGTGTCAGCGGCAGTGATGACCTGATTGTACGCTGCAATGGCATCGCTGTCATCGGGGTGTGTATTCAGAAAAAGCCCCAAATCTACAGCAATAAAGTCAAGTTCCATCAAGGATTTCAATAATTCCTCCTGATTCATACCTCTGCCCCCTTTCCGAAACGATAAAGATTCCAGCCGGAGCAATAGGGGATAGCCAGATCGGCAAAGACAGTGCCGCAGATAAGGCTTTGCTCAGCCTCCATCGGTGCTTCATAGGGCTGGAAGGGTACCATAGCCTGCGCCGGCCCAATTTGCTCCAGCACGCAGGCGTTGCAATTTCCTATCATGGTAGCCGGTGTCAGCGTGGCGGAAGCGGTCTCTGTGTTGTTTTGTCTGCAATGCTGATTACAGGCGAAGTTTCTGCACATTTCTCTCATGCGTGTTCCTCCTTTTGGCATTTACAATATTTATACTATGGAAAAATTCGATTATGGTGCGAAGGGATTTCCGAAAAAGAAAAATGGCAATGACAGAGGACTCTTTCGAGTCCTCTGTCGTTGCCGCGTAATAATCTAAATGACGGAGAGGGGAAGCAAGGAAGGGAGAGCTTCCGCCTCAGCCGATTTTCATTTTTTTGAGTTCTATTAGGAAATAGACAAACCGAATACCAGACCTGCAATGATGATAGCACCGATTGCGATAGGGTCAAGGATTTTAACGATGAATTTGTATACAGGTGCAAGGGCGAATTTGAACTTGCCGTAGGAGGTAGCTTCCTCTACGGAATTGTCTGTACCCCAAATCCAGCCAACGAATACAGTTGTAAAGAATGCACCCAGAGGCAGCATCAGTCTGTCTGTCAGGTATTCCAGGAAGTCACCGAAGCTAGGATAGCTGATACCGTCGCCGGAGATCCAGATACCCTTCAGGTTCATGTGTGCCTGAGAAAGTGTATACATAACACCAACGATAAAGATGATAACGGATGCGCCGAGCAGTGCTTTCTTTCGTTCGAATCCCTTTTCTTCTACCAGGAAAGCAACCGTACCTTCCAGAATGGAGGTGGAAGAGGTGATTGCAGCGAAGAACAGCAGGAAATAGAATACGGTACCAATCAGCTGGCCGCCGGGAATAGCCATGAATACGCCTGCCAGTGTAGCAAACCCGAAGCCGCCGCCCATACCGGGAGCAATACCTGTCGCAAATACAGCGGGGATAATCATAAAGCCTGCAAACAGAGCAACCAGAGTATCCAGCGTACAAACGATAGCCGTGTTGGAAATCAGGTTATCTTCACTGGAGAGGTAGGAAGCGTATGTCATCATAACGCCCATGCCAAGGGAGAGGGAGAAGAATGCCTGCCCCAGAGCGGTCAGGATTGCAATGCCGTTGATAGTGGAGAAATCAACCTGCAGCATGTATTTCAGACCTTCATCTGCACCGGGAAGGGTACAGGAACGAATCATCAGAGCAATCAGCATGATGAACAGCAGGGGCATCAGAAGCTTAGACATTTTTTCGATACCGGCTGTGCCGTGGCTGATGATATAAGCCGTTAAGAACAAGAAGATGAAGGGGAAGATAACAGCACCCTGCAAAGGGAATGTGCCGTCTGCGCCCAGCAGATTATTCAGGAAGTAAGCTGTAGGGTCAGCCCAGATGGTTTTTACATCTATTATGTAGGCAACGATATATTTCATCGCCCAGCCGCCAACCTGACAATAGTAGCAAAGGATGATGAAGCCTGTCAGAACACCAAGGCCGCCAACCCAGGACCATTTTTCGTTTAATTCACGTATAGCGCCAACTGCATTTTTGTGTGTTTTACGTCCAACCGTAAATTCTGCCATCATAACGGTTGCACCAATCAGAGCAACGATAATCAGATAGATAATCAAGAAGGCACCACCGCCGCAGAAATAAGCCTTACCGGGGAATTTCCAGATGTTGCCCAGACCTACAGCAGAGCCTGCTGCAGACAGGATGAAGCCTAGCTTCGAACCAAATTGACCACGATTTTCAGCTGATGTAGACATAAGTATTCCTCCTTTACAGATAAACGATAGATTTAAAGCCCTATTGTTTCGCCGGATGAGATGTAAGAATACTGAAACGACATAAAACGCATAATGGATACATATAATGGCCTTCTTTTCAGACATCCTTTTCTCAGTCCCTCTTCTAAGTTGTATGATGCCTGATAGGGAATCTTTCCTGATAAAGAAGAAAATGTATGCAGTTCCAATATCTTACAAATTTATCCTAAGGCTAGAATAGCGGAAAATCATGTAAATTTCCATAAAAAAACCGTTAAGATTTAGGCGTGTTTCTCTTAATGTCAATGGCAAAAATGAAATGTGATTGTATAGTATGAATAAAAGTACAGTTTACAAGGGACTACACAGGGTAGGTATCTGACGGGAGGGGTTCCGCCCGTCAGATTTTCCATGTGATGTTCAAGCTGTCGCTTGTGGCGGCTACGGTGGTAATCATCAAGTCCACCACCCGCCGTTTGTCGTCAAAGGATACATTGTCCCATGTGTCGAGGTAGCCGGAAATCTGGCTGA
>ERZ832317.3803-NODE-3803-length-15328-cov-4.031101_pt1 | contig 15328 bp, 13 predicted proteins | sample MGYA00519695_ERZ832317 | MGnify/ENA primary metagenome ERZ832317 (study PRJEB31850, sample SAMEA3708726) | human gut metagenome | biome: human gut; feature: human-associated habitat; material: faeces | place: China | collected 2014 ...
CCCTTGCCTTCGGCTATATCCTTCCCACTACCGGGTGGATTCGGGACTTTAACCCGTTAGAAACGTGCGCCGCTAGGCGCACTCCAAAAAACCCATATCAGCGAATCAACGCTGATATGGGTTTTTTTATACACAACCTTCTCCAAAGAATGAGTACTCTTATTTATTGCTGATAGCTGCCTGAGCTGCTGCTAAACGAGCGATTGGTACACGGAATGGTGAGCAGGAAACATAGTCTAAACCAATCTTGTGGCAGAATTCTACGGAAGAAGGATCTCCACCGTGCTCTCCACAGATACCAACATGAAGTTTTGGATTTACTGGTTTACCAAGTTTGATTGCCATATCCATTAACTTACCAACACCGTTCTGGTCAAGTTTTGCAAATGGATCGTTCTCGAAGATCTTTGTATCATAGTAAGCATTTAAGAACTTACCAGCATCGTCACGGGAGAATCCAAATGTCATCTGGGTTAAATCGTTAGTACCGAAGCAGAAGAAATCAGCTTCTGTAGCGATCTCATCAGCAGTAAGAGCTGCTCTTGGGATCTCGATCATAGTACCAACTTCGTACTCTAATTTAACGCCTGCTGCTGCGATTTCAGCATCTGCTGTCTCAACAACAACTTTCTTAACATATTTTAACTCTTTTACTTCACATACAAGTGGAATCATGATTTCTGGTTTTACTGTCCAGTCTGAATGTTTCTTCTGTACGTTGATAGCTGCACGGATAACAGCTTTTGTCTGCATCTTAGCAATTTCTGGATAAGTAACTGCAAGACGGCATCCTCTGTGTCCCATCATTGGGTTGAACTCATGTAAAGAAGCGATGATGTTCTTGATTGTCTCAACGGATTTACCCTGAGCTTTTGCAAGTTTCTCGATATCTGCTTCTTCAGTTGGAACGAACTCATGAAGAGGTGGATCAAGGAAACGAATTGTAACTGGGTTACCTTCCAATGCTTCGTAAAGTGCTTCGAAGTCTCCCTGCTGATATGGAAGAATCTTCTCAAGAGCAGCTTCTCTTTCTTCTACTGTATCAGAGCAGATCATCTCACGGAATGCAGCAATTCTGTCTTCCTCAAAGAACATATGCTCTGTACGGCAAAGTCCGATACCTTCTGCACCAAGCTCACGAGCTTTCTTAGCATCTGCTGGAGTATCTGCATTTGTACGAACTTTTAATGTTCTGTATTTGTCAGCCCATGCCATAACACGACCGAACTCACCAGCGATTGTAGCATCAACTGTCTTGATAGCTCCATCGTAGATGTTACCTGTTGTACCATCGATAGAGATGTAATCTCCTTCATGGAACTCTTTTCCAGCTAATGTGAATTTCTTATTTTCTTCGTCCATAGCGATATCGCCACATCCGGATACACAGCATGTACCCATACCACGTGCAACTACGGCTGCGTGGGATGTCATACCACCACGTACTGTTAAGATACCCTGGGAAGCCTTCATACCAGTGATATCTTCTGGAGAAGTCTCAAGACGTACTAATACGACTTTCTCTCCTCTTGCATTCCAAGTCTCAGCATCTTCTGCTGTAAATACAACTTTACCACAAGCAGCTCCTGGTGATGCTCCAAGACCTTTTCCAAGTGGAGTTGCAGCTTTTAATGCAGCAGCATCAAACTGTGGATGTAATAATGTATCTAAGTTACGAGGATCGATCATTAATACTGCTTCTTCCTCTGTCTTATGTCCTTCATCAACAAGGTCGCAAGCGATCTTTAATGCAGCTGGAGCTGTTCTCTTACCGTTACGGCACTGTAACATGTAAAGTTTCTTGTTCTCTACAGTGAACTCCATATCCTGCATATCATGGTAGTGATTCTCAAGAGTCTCACATACTTTTAAGAATTCAGCGTAAGCTTCTGGAAATTCCTGCTCCATCTGTGCGATTGGCATTGGAGTACGAACACCGGCAACTACGTCTTCACCCTGTGCATTGATTAAGAACTCACCCATAAGTTTGTTCTCACCTGTAGCTGGATCACGTGTAAATGCAACGCCTGTACCGGACTCGTTATTTAAGTTACCGAATACCATTGGCATTACGTTAACAGCAGTTCCCCAGGAATATGGGATATCGTTGTCACGACGGTAAACGTTTGCACGTGGGTTGTCCCAAGAACGGAATACAGCTTCAATAGCAAGTTTTAACTGCTCTACAGGATCTGAAGGGAAGTCTGTTCCTAACTGGTTCTTGTACTCAGCTTTGAACTGCTCTGCTAATTCTTTTAAGTCTGCTGCTGTGAGGTCGATATCGAATTTAACGCCTCTTTCTTCTTTCATCTTGTCGATAAGCTGTTCGAAATATTTCTTACCAACTTCCATAACTACATCTGAATACATCTGGATAAATCTTCTATAACAATCCCATGCCCATCTTGGATTGCCGGATTTCTGTGCAATTACATTAACAACGTCCTCGTTAAGTCCAAGATTAAGGATTGTATCCATCATACCCGGCATAGAAGCTCTTGCTCCAGAACGAACAGAAACTAAAAGTGGATTCTCCATATCTCCAAACTTCTTGCCTGTAATCTGTTCCATCTTCTCGATATGTTCGTTAATCTGTCCCATGATCTCATCATTGATTTCTCTACCATCCTCGTAATACTGGGTACAAGCTTCCGTGGTAATAGTAAACCCCTGTGGAACCGGAAGACCAATATTAGTCATCTCTGCCAGATTCGCACCTTTACCACCAAGAAGCTCACGCATATCTGCGTTACCCTCTGTAAACAAATACACCCATTTCTTTCCCATAACAAAACCTCCATAATTTAATATTCAGTTATTTAAGTAGTATATTTCTTAGCTTGTTAAAATTATAACATAGTAATCGTTTTCGTGCAACCATAAATGTATTTATTTTAATACAATTTTATATACAAGCCTTACATTTACAGAATATGCTTAATATGGGAAAATATTCATGCTGTACTAAATAGTACAACAATAGAGCCATCACTGAAAACACAATATAAGGAGGATTTTTCTATGCCTAAAGACCCTGTTATGCTTTTAAGCTTTGTCAATACACAACTTCGAGACAATTACAATTCATTAGAGGAACTGTGCAAATCTTATATGATTTCTGAGGAAGATATAACCAATAAGTTAAAATCAATTAATTATGAATATAATACTGAAAAGAACCAGTTTATCTAGTTCTGTATAAATATGTCTTAATCTGATTATTGATTCGTTGTTCATGATACCTATAGGTAGTCGCATTATCACTTGATTTATAGGACATATCCAGGCAGAATCCTTATTCAACCTTCATTTTTTCTTCCAATCTGCCTATAGATAAACTTCCTCGTGCCTGCCTGATAGGTATATTCCTGCAATTTCATGTATTTCTGCCTGAAATTTGCCTATATAGATTGATTATTTATTGTTCTTATAGGAACACGCAGAAGTAAGTTCCTGAACAGAAACAGACTTTTCCATAAAATAAAAGCAATGCCAGTATCCACTCTTCCCAGCATTGCTTTATCTTTATATATTATATTGTCAGCTATCACTCCATATCCGGACACTTGTATCCCGCATTAATCATATTAACTCGCAGCTTTTCTACACTTACCCCTAGCTTTTGTGCACCCTTTTCCATACTTATGCTCTCATCTTCGACCAGTGAATATATCATCCGGTTGCCTTCTTCTCTTCCTTTCTGAAGTCCTTTCTCAATTCCCCTGTCTTCAAGTCTCTGTGCTACATCACACATATTGCTCACTCCTTCCTTATCTGACAATATCTCTTCATATCTGCTATCCCCTGTCATAACCGATAAAAACTTTAGTATCTCATCCACATGCTTAATTGTTGTCTTATCATCTGGTATGTAATCTTTGTTCTTTCTCTTGTTCACAAAGAAATTAGCAACTATCTTATAATCACTTGTAAACTTTGCTATCTGTTCATCTGTCAGCCACGCTATCTCAAATACATTAGCTTTAGTGTCATTAACATACTTATCCAGATTATCCGGAACTTTAATCAGAGACTTAAGATTCTTTGGTGCTGTCCATTTTCTGTCTGTACCATAATACAGCACCATCGTTATTACCGGCACTATTGTTTTCTTATCATATTGTCCTCTGTATGAAGCACCTTCATATCCTGATATTCTTGCCGGCATTCTTTTCTCAACCTTTGTCTGATTCTCTATGCCATACAGGACTATGTCTGTACATCCTCTTTTCCAATACTTAGCAATATCGCGTTCCTGTTCATGAACTTTTCCATCTTCAGCCTTATATTGTGAATGAACTGTCGTATTAACAAGTTCATTCTCTTCAACCTCCGACTTTCCATCAAATAACAACACATTAACAATATCCGCAAATATATCATTATTATCTTCCAGTACCTTTTGTGTTATATCTTTCTCTTTCATTCACATACAAGCAGTCTGTCATGCATCTTTAACCATAAATCATTCTTAATATACAATTAATATATGTTTTTGTCAATACCGCAATTGCGGTATATTATACATTATATTACCTGATACCTATAGGTAGTCGCATTATTGCTTGACTTATAGGACATATCCAGGCAGAATCCTTATTCAACCCTCACTTTTCCTCCCAATCTGCCTATAGATAAGCTTCCTCGTGCCTGCCTGATAGGTAATTTCCGGCACTTTCATGTAATTCTGCCTGAAATTTGCCTATATAGATTGATTATTTATTGTTCTTATAGGAAATCCCAATAATAATAATTGCATGATTAACAGTCCCCAATAAAGAAAAAACAATGCCAGCACATCACCAGCATTGTCATCTCTTCAATCACTATTCCCCAGCCTTTCTTAAAGCCTCCATATATCTTTCCAGCTTTATTCTGGCGTCATCACTAAGTTCCTGATAAGTTTCTATCAATGTGTATTCCTTAGAATCTTTATCAACATATGCATAATCCATATGTTTTCTTGAATTATCCATATCTTCTGTGCCAGTCAGCAGTTCATACGGAGAAATATCAAGTGCCTTGCATATTACCATTATCTTATCTGCTGACGGATTATTCTTCTTTATCTTCCAATCACTTACTGTACTCTGAGAAATTCCTGTTCTGCTGACAAACTCTGCCTGCGACATTCCTTTTTCTTCAAGATACTTATATATTCTCTCACCTATCTGCATATTCCACCATTAATAAAACTGATTAACTCTCTTAGTAACATAATTGACGTCCTGTGCATATCCAATTGCATTATCAGAATCAATCACTCCCTTATTATACAGATCAAGAAGTGCATCGTCCATTGATATCATGCCCTCTTTTCTTGCTGTCTGTAAAACACTGGATATCTGATATGTCTTGGCTTCACGGATAAGATTCTTAATTGGAATCGTTCCATGCATAACTTCAAATGCAGCAACTCTTCCACTTCTGTCTGCTGTTGGTATCAGCTGCTGTGAAATAACTGCTTCAAGAACAACAGCAAGCTGAATTCTTATCTGCTGCTGCTGGTGCGGTGGAAACACATCAATAATACGGTCAATTGTTGCCGCCGCTCCAATTGTATGAAGTGTAGAGAACACGAGGTGACCTGTTTCTGCTGCTGTTATAGCAGTAGATATAGTTTCCAGATCTCTCATCTCTCCTACAAGAATTACATCAGGATCTTCTCGCAGTGCTGCACGGAGTGCATCAGCATATGAATGCGTATCAAGACCGATTTCTCTCTGATTAATCATTGCTTTTCTATGCGAATGAAGATACTCAATTGGGTCTTCTAGTGTTATTACATGAGCATTACGTTCATCATTAATTTTGTCTATAAGAGAAGCAAGTGTTGTAGATTTACCGGAACCTGTTGGACCCGTTACCAGAACCAGTCCTCTTTTCTTGGCATACAATTCAACAACAGACTTTGGAACACCAAGACTTTCCGGCTTAGGAATCTCTGTTCCTACAATACGCATGGCACATGCCACAGACCCTCTCTGTCTGAATACATTAACTCTGTATCGTCCAATATTAGGAACAGAGAATGAAAAATCAAGTTCTCCTCTGTCTTTAAACATTGCCTGCTGCCTGTCATCCATAATATCAAGAATAAGCTTTTCACAGTCATCTGGTGAAAGCTTAGGATAATCAAGATCCACAAGTTCACCATTAATTCTGACTCTTGGTGGAAGTCCTACAGTGACATGCACATCACTTGCCTTCTTTTCTTTAGCTATCGAAAGTAATTGCTCTACAGTAAACATTATTAAGCCCCCATATATCTATAATTGTATATCTGGCAGATTCTTAGTCAATCTGCTCAAGTTCAATTTCTTCTACTCCGGAAGAAACTGATATTCCAGAAGAAGCTGATGTATCTGCTGCCTTAGGTCTTGAATCATCTTCTTCAGCTTCATAAGTTGCTTTAACCATCTCAGCTATAGTTGTGACACCATCTTTAACCGCATTAACCGCAGCCATCTTAAGCGTATTCATACCCTCACTTATAGCCTGTTTTTTAATCTCTTCTGCTTCTGCATGCCTTGATATAAGTCTCTTTATAGACGGTGTTATCTTCATAATCTCATATATACCAAGTCGTCCATAGTATCCTGTTCCATTACATAACTTACATCCGCATGGTTCATATATTGTAAATGGCTCGTCAGGATTAACTCCAAGCATCTCCTTCTCAGCTGCACTTGCCTCTTTTGGCATCTTACAGTCACACAGCTTTCTTACAAGACGCTGTGCGATAATACCAACAAGTGAATCAGCTATGAGGTATGACTCAATTCCCATATCTTCAAGACGGGCAACAGAACTTGCCGTACTATTAGTATGCAGTGTACTTACAACAAGATGGCCTGTAATAGATGCTCTAACCGCAATCTCAGCAGTCTCACCATCTCGGATCTCACCAATCATAATGATATCCGGATCCTGTCGTAAGATTGATCTTAATGCAGTTGCAAATGTAAGATTTGCTTTATTATTAACCTGAACCTGATTAATACCATCAATATTAGCCTCAACCGGGTCTTCAACAGTAATAATATTAACATCTTCTGTATTAAGTTCACTTAACGCAGTATAAAGAGTTGTAGATTTACCAGATCCTGTAGGTCCTGTTACAAGAATAATTCCATGTGGATTCTTTAATATATCATCAAATACCTTAAGATCAGCCGGTGTAAGTCCAAGTTTTGATTTATCAATGTTAAATCCTTCCTTGGACGCAATTCTCATAACGCATTTCTCGCCATATACTGTAGGAAGATTAGATACTCGGATATCATATTCTCTTCCATCTACGTTAATTGTGATACGTCCATCCTGTGGTTTTCTCTTCTCAGAAATATCCATTCCTGACATAATCTTGATACGGGTTGTAATAGCACCAAGAAGTGTATTATCGTACTGGATAATTTCACGAAGATTACCATCTATTCTGTATCTTACACGGATATCTCTTTCCATCGGCTCAATATGTATATCAGAAGCTCTCTGTCTTACAGCCTGCTCAATTACACTATTGATAAGCTGAACAATAGGCGCATTCTCAATCTCTTCTCTTCTCGCCTTGTCTTCTTTAGTTTCTTCTCTTACAGTCTCGCCCTGCTCTTTCTTATACAGATCCACAATACTCTGTGCCTGTTTCTGTCCAAACGCCTTATCTAAAAATGCATTAATATCAGTTGCATTAGCAAGAACCGGAACAACCTGTTTACCAGTTACAATATTAATGTCATCCATGGCAAGAATATTAGTAGGATCAGCCATGGCAACCCTGATTGCTCCAGGATTATCAGGTGCATCACCTAATGGTACGAGAGTGTACTTTCTCATAATATTCTCATCTAACATAGACAGAACATCATCACTTATCTCCGTCTCTCGCATATCAACAAAATCAATCCCCAGACTGTCGCAAAGTGCCTCATTAATATCTTTCTGGGTAGCATATCCCAATGCTATAACCATCTCACCGAGCATCTTCCCCTGCTCTCTCTGTCTTGAAAGTGCAGTCTGTAACTGGTTCTCATCTATAATTCCCTTTTTAACAAGAACATCACCCAATCTAACTTTCTTTCTGTAATTCACCTTCAACCTCTTTCCGCAGGCAGTCTCCACTCCTGCTATTGCGCATTTATAGTAAGATTATATCACATCAACATACTATATACAAACAGCTATTTAACCTCTTTTATAGTATAGTTGTCACTTTTACTGCCAATACATTCACTGTAAAGTGAATCGTAATCTGTACTGCAGACATACCTCTTTTCTTCATTATCATGGTTCATATCAAATGTTCCATCTGCATTTATATAAGCATTGCTATATGAAAATGCAAAATAAACCGTTTTGCTGTCTTCCGAGTCAGATATTGTCGCTGAAGCAGTTATATATATGTAATTATTAGTCTCTCCAGCATTTCCTTTTTTCTGTAAATAATATATTCCAGTAATCTTTGCATCACTGCATGTTTCCTCATTAATGTGATACAGATAGGCAGTATCCTTTGTTGCTTTATATAACATATGAAATGTGTTATCTGCCGTTTCTTTATTAATTGTCTCCAGAACTTCTTTGCTAACCTGTTCTACAACCTTTTTATCAATCAGCGATACATCATCAACATATTCCGGAAGCTTGTCTGCATTATAAGAAGTTTCTATATTATGTACAAGAAATCCGTGTCTTGCAATATCTTCATAAGAAGTATTGCATGTTATCTTCACTGAATCCCCAAGACTTATATTGTCTTTTTTATCAGGAGTAAATGTAAGTCCTGACAGATACTCATCTTCCCAGTTATTAGTGATAACAATGCCAGCCTGCGGACTTACACCAGTAAATGTAACATCAACCTTATCAAACAATTCCACAGATGTTCCTTTTGATATTCCTGATGCTTTTATCTTCTTATTGCCGCCTCCCATGCTGACTCCTGCCGCATCCTCATATTTTTTATCAACCTCAAGCCTTACTTTATAAGTATCACCATTGGCAATATCTTCTTCATCTGTACTTGTTTCTATAGAAGCAATCAGCATTTTAACATTGTATGATTTATCTGAATCGGTACTTTTACCCATAAGCTCCTTATACAACTTATCCTTATTAAGAGTAAACACTGGTTTTGCATATCCGTTAGCACCTTCATAACTTATAGTTATATAATCCCACACATCAAACTGCTGTGAATGGATAAAAAGTGCAACTGCAATTACCGCTATCACTCCAGCCGCTGCAATAATCAGTCCTACGCGGCGTTTCTTAATTGTCCGTCCCATAAACTGGAACTCCTTCTTAATCTCCTTTTCAATTGCTTCACCCTTATGTGAAAATTCTTTTAACTCCATATCATACTCCTACTGGTCTTGTCGCCTCTCTTAACATATCCTTTTCTTCTCCATCAAAATACGCCTCAAGTGTCTTATATACTCTTTCCTGATACTTATTGAGCCGCTCAATATCCACAGCATCAAGATAATTTACATCAACAAGTTCTAAATCTATCGGAACAACTGTAAGCATGTCAAACTTTAAAAATGTGCCATATTCATTGTCGAAATCTTTCTGACATACAATCTCATTTTCAATTCTTATACCGAACCTGCCCTCAATGTATACCCCCGGCTCATCAGATGTAACCATGCCCTCTTCAATAACTGCAAGATCATTCTTGCCCGGATTGTGCTTCCATCGAAATCCATTAGGACTCTCATGCACATTTAAAAGGTATCCTATTCCATGTCCTGTTCCGCAGCGGTAGTCCATTCCGACATTCCACAGAGGTGCTCTGGCAAGAATATCAAGACTGAAACCGTTACAGCCTTTTAAGAATTTTGCATTTGCCAGGCTTAACATGCCTTTAAGTGTAAGTGTGTAATACATCTTCATCTCATCAGTCACAGGTCCAAGTGCTATTTTTCTTGTTATATCAGTTGTTCCACGCATATACTGTCCGCCAGAATCCACAAGCAGCATGCCTTCCGGCTTTAAGACAGCCGCATTGGTTTCATCTGCATGGTAATGCATCATTGCAGCATTTTCATTATATGCACTGATTGTGTCAAAGCTTAGTTCTATGTAATCTTTTATATTGCTTCTTAAATTATCAAGATATGCCGCTGCATCCGCTTCTGTTATATTACCTGATGCAACATTTTTCTTAAGCCAGAATATGAATTTTGTTACAGCCACGCCATCGTCAACATGTACGCTGTATAGATTCCTTATCTCTGTCTCATTCTTTATTGCCTTAAAAAGCATTGCTGGATTGTCAGACAGTACTGCTTCCACATCTATTCCAGACTGTATAAGCTCATATATACGCATGTTCACACGTTTCTTATCAATAAGCACTTTTCCATTCATTCTGGCAATGTCTTCATATATGCTGTCATATGGCAGCACCTCTACACATGCCTCCCCGAATTTTGCCAGTGTCTTATCATCAAACCTGTCCTTATCAGTATATATGTATGCTTCATCCTTAGTTATCACTGAATACGCCATAATAACAGGGTTGCACTCAACATCGCATCCCCTTATATTGAATGTCCAGCATATGTCGTCAAGCGTTGACATAATATGTATATCAGCATTTTTATTATCCATGTACTTTCTTATTCTTGAAAGCTTGCTTATTATGCTTTCTCCTGAGTACTCTTCATCAAGATAAAATGCTTTGCTGTGTGGAAACGCTGCCCTGTCCTCATATATATTCTCAATTGCATCAAAATCATACAGACAGCCAGCTCCTGCTTTTTTACATATATCAGACAGCTCAATTCCTTCTTCAGCCGGCATGGTTCTTCCATCAAATCCCATGCTCATTCCATCTTTAACTATACTCTCACAGTACTGTGCCACATTCATAACACCCGGAGCGCCGACCCTCATCAGTGAAAAGCCTGTCCCTTCAATCTGCTTTTCAGCCTGCACGAAATATCTTCCATCAGTGAAAAGCCTTGCATCATCCTGTGTTATAACAGCCGTTCCGGCAGAGCCTGTGAATCCGGTAATAAATTCTCTTTCCTTAAAATAATCTCCTGCATACTCTGATATATGGTAATCACCTGTTACTACTACATATATATCAACGCCTCCTGATTTCATGATATCTCTTACCTTAGATAATCTGCCTGCTATTACCTTTGCATCTGTAATCTGCATTACATATCCTCCTGACTGTATTATCATATAAGTTTTCGCTCAATGAGCACTTCTCTTAATTTACCAAGTGCCTTTTTCTCTATTCTGCTAACATAGCTTCTGCTTATTCCAAGCCTGTCAGCAAGTTCATTCTGTGTGCATTCTTTTGCACCAAAAAGTCCATACCTGTATTTTAATATCTCTATCTCTCTTGGTGCAAGTACCTTTTCTATATTACCATATATACACTTAATCTGCTCATAAAACATATAATCTTCCACAGCATCCGGCTGTTTCTTCTCCGAATCTTCTCCGATAATATCCTTAAGGCTTATCTCATTTCCCTCTTTGTCCTTTCCTATAGGCTCATTAAGAGACACTTCCCGTTCCTTCTTTTTATCCTGACGGAAAAGCATAAGAATCTCGTTGTCTATACATTTGGCAGCATATGTTGAGAATCTCACATTTCTTTCTATGTCAAATGAATCAACAGCCTTAATAAGTCCTATTGTTCCCACTGAAATAAGGTCTTCATTAATATAATCACGTTCAGTAGAGGTATATTTTTTGACTATATGTGCAACAAGACGCATGTTCTTTTCTATAAGAGCATTTCTGGCCACACTATCGCCTTCGCGTAATTTTATCAGCAATTCTTTCTCTTCCTGTGCCGATAATGGTTTTTCAAACGTTTTCAAAAAGGCACCCCTACACATTTTTATATATCATATGTGTAAAGGTGCCTTTAATTGCCTATCCAACTGTCTCTTTAATTTAACTGTTTACTTCTGTTTCTTCTTCCTGGCGTCTTAAGATATCATACTTATCAAGCTTGATTCCTAAATCAATATAGAGATTCTGCTTAGGATGTGGACAGCTCTCCATATCCTTACCATTCTCATCGACAATACGCTTAACTGTGACTTCTATATTCTGTCCATCCGGCTTCATTACTTCAATTGTTTCTCCAACTGAGAACTTATTACGCTGCTCAATATGGTAAAGTCCCTGCTCGTTAGTATCTCCTACGATACCAAGATATGTGTATTCCCTGATATATGTGTTGCTGTCATATATCTGTGTATTCTCGTCCGGCTTTCCAAAGAAGAAGCCTGTTGTGTACTGTCTGTAAGTACATTTGCTTATCTCACTCTTATAGAATGGGATTCTGGCCTTGTACTTTTCAGGGTCTTCTATGAAATCATCAATAGCAAGTCTGTAAGTTCTTGCAACAGTTGCAACATACAGTGCTGTCTTCATACGTCCTTCAATCTTAAATGAGTCAATACCTGAACTTACCATCTCTGGAATATGCTCTATCATACATAAATCCTTAGAGTTAAATATATATGTTCCTCTCTCATTCTCATATACAGGCATGTACTGTCCCGGTCTGTTCTCCTCAACAACGGCATATTTCCAGCGGCATGGATGTGTACATGCTCCCCTGTTAGCGTCTCTTCCTGCAAGGAAGCTTGATAACAGGCATCTGCCTGAATAAGATATACACATCGCTCCATGCATGAATGTCTCAATCTCCATCTCATCAGGAATATGCTCTCTTATCTCCTTAATCTCCTCAAGAGATAATTCTCTTGCTGAAACCACTCTCTTAGCGCCCTGATTCCACCAGAAATTATATGTCATATAGTTAGTATTATTAGCCTGTGTGCTTATATGTATATCAATATCCGGAAGTACTTCCTTTGCTATTGTAAACATTCCCGGATCAGATATAATAAGCGCGTCAGGTCCTACTTCCTTAAGTTCCTCAAAGTAAGCTCTTGCACCCTCAAGGTCATAGTTATGTGCCAGAATATTAGCTGTAACGTATACCTTGACATTTCTTTCATGGGCAAACTTAACGCCCTCTTTCATATCTTCTATTGAAAAATTCTTAGCCTTAGCTCTTAATCCAAATGCTTCACCACCGATATATACGGCATCTGCACCGAATATTACTGCTATCTTTAAAACTTCAAGACTGCTTGCTGGTATAAGAAGTTCTGTTTCTCTGCCATTATACATATGTCCTGCCATATTATTCTCCTTTACTGTTTCACACTGAGTGTAATTCCATCGCCGATAGGAACAATAGATGTCACAAAATCCTTTGTATGAGTAAGCTCATACACATATTCCCTTATCCTTGTATGAATTGTTCTGTTTCTTCTCGTAACTGCATAGCGGGATTCCACTATTTCTCCCTCCTGCAGAATATTATCCGATATAAGAAGTCCGCCTTTTCTAAGGACTCTCTTAATATCAGGAAGATAATTAATATACTGTCCCTTGGCAGCATCCATGAATATGAAATCATATGGACCTTCCAGAGTCTTCAACACTTCCAGCGCATCTCCCTCTATAAGTGTTATAACATTCTCTTTTCCTGCCCTTTTAAAATTATTTCTTGCCACAGGTATTCTCTTATCATAATTCTCTATTGTAGTAATTGTGCATTTTTCCGGCATATTCTCACTCATAAGAATAGATGAGTAACCTACTGCTGTTCCAACTTCCAGAATCCTTTCAGGCTGTACAAGCTGTAACAGCACCTTCAGCAAATTACCCATCTCTTTTCTAATGATTGGGACTTCATCCGCAATCGCTTCTTTTTCAATTGTATTACATATATCAGAATTACCACAATCGAGAGAATTAATATAGGCAACTACTCTTTCATTGACTATCATATATTCCCCTTACAATTAAGTTATTCTTCCTCACTGTCTGACTGTGCCAGCACTTGCATAATCTCAGTAGGTGTCATTCCCGTGTTAAGCTCATACCTATAAACTTATCCTTATAATCTGAGAACTGAATCTGAAAATATGCTATCGTTTTATCATGTACAAGTCCTTTATCATAAAGCATGCCAGCAAGCTTCTTAGCCTGTATGTCTGTTGTTATAGTAACCTCAACTGTACGGGCATTATCATCTGAATCAACTGCCTGTTCATTAAATATCTTCTCACCAAATGAATACGCCTTGCTTCCCATAAAAAACACGAGATATATTCCTAAAACAATTATTAAAACATTCAGCGATACCGATACCAGCATCCTGATTGATTTATTGCTCATAAAACCTGATTCTCCTCTTCTTTAATAAGCTACACTATATATGATTCACCCTAAAAAATCAAGGTCCATGTCTACTGCCTCGGCAATATCCTTATATATATCTCTCATAAATCTGCAAAATGTAATCTCTGTCATAAGATATCTGTTTACAATGTCCTGATTCCTCATGTCGGCATATTCCTTATTAAGATTCTCCATTGCTGCAAACATGTCTGGAACATTTTCTGAATTCTGTAATTCAAAATTCCTCATACGGAATTCATCCCCCTGCCTCTTCAAGTCAGGCGTCCTGTCTATTTCAGACTGAAGTCTTCTGTATTCCCTATATTCTTCACTGTTAAGAATTTCATGTATAATCTCTTTCTTAAGTTCATCAATTCTACGCATGAAAAACACCTCTCCAACTGTCTGCAGTAATATCCGGCAACATATATTATATCTGTGCCTCCATAATGATTGGAAGTATTACAGGATTTCTCTTAATCTTCTTCCAGAGATACTCGCTTAAGTCATCTTTAATAATATTCTTAATCTTACTCCAGTCAGTAATATTCTTATCAAGACACTTTTCAACTGAATCAGATACAATTGCTCTTGCCTCATCAAGAAGCTCTTCAGCCTCTCTTACATACACAAAACCTCTTGTAACAATATCCGGGCCTGCTATAAGCTGTCCGGTATATTTTTCAAGTGTAAGAACAACAATGATAATACCATTCTCTGCAAGGTTCTGTCTGTCTCTTAATACAATATTTCCTACATCACCTACGCCAAGTCCATCAACAAAAATAGCTCCTGTCTGGACATGATCTACAACCTGTGCATGCTCATCATTAAGTTCTAACACATCTCCTGATTTGGCAATAATAACATGATCCTTGTCATATCCAAGTGACATAACAACATCTCTCTGTGCAACAAGGTGTCTGTACTCACCGTGAACAGGAATAGAATACTTAGGCTTTACAAGAGAATATATAAGCTTAATCTCTTCCTGACATGCATGTCCTGATACATGTGTATCCTGGAATATAACCTTAGCACCCTTCATACCAAGCTCATTAATAACCTTGGCTACTGACTTCTCATT
>ERZ832317.3808-NODE-3808-length-15306-cov-4.630844_pt1 | contig 15306 bp, 6 predicted proteins | sample MGYA00519695_ERZ832317 | MGnify/ENA primary metagenome ERZ832317 (study PRJEB31850, sample SAMEA3708726) | human gut metagenome | biome: human gut; feature: human-associated habitat; material: faeces | place: China | collected 2014 ...
CACCGGATACTCTATGCCGTGGCCCTGAAGATGCTGAAGGACCGTTCCGCGGCCGAGAACGCCGTGCAGCACGTCTTCGTGAAACTCTGGATCGGGCGGCAGGAGATGACCGTCATGCTGAGCCTGCGGAACTACCTCTACACGATGACCCGCAACTACATCCTCAATTACCTGCGCAGCCGCAATACCGAACTGGTGCACAGCTACCGCCTGGCGCAGCTCGTTCCCGAGGCCTCGGACCCGCTCGACGCGCAGATCGAGCGCGAGGATCTTTTGCAGAAGCTCGATACGGTGATCGCGGGGCTTCCGACCCAGAAGCGGCAGGTCATGTACCTGCGCAAGGCGGGCTATTCGAATCCCGAGATCGCCGAAATGCTCAACCTCTCGGTCAACACCGTCCGTTCGCACTACCAGGAGGGCGTCAAACTCCTGAAGAGCCGTTTCGGCCATATCGTCCTGCTTATCTTCATCCTGCAAACTTTATTTTTATGAACAGACCTTCGGAAGAACTTTTGCATAAGACGCTCGAAAACCGCGCCACCGCCGCCGAGGCCGCTTCAGTCGCCGAGTGGCTCGCCACCGATTCGGGCCAGGCATGGGCCAGTCGCTACATCGGCCGCGACTTCGACCGGCAGGAGTCCTGCGGCGACTACGAGCGGGAGGAGGTCGCCTCGGAGCGCATCTTCGCGCGGATCAAAACCGCCCTCACGCGCGGCCGGCGCCGCCGCATTCTTTTTCGCGTCGCCGCCGTCGTGATTCCCGTCGCGCTGGTGCTGGGCGTCGCCCTGCGTCTCGACCGTCAGGTGGGGGGCATCTTTTCGGATGCGGAGTACGGCGAATTCGTCGTCGACCGGGGGCGGCGTACGCAGTGCCTGTTTCAGGACGGCACGGTCGCCCACCTCAATTCCGAGTCGAAAATCCACTATCCCGTGAAGTTCGGGCTTTTCGAGCGTCGCATCCGGCTCGAAGGCGAAGCCTATTTCGAGGTGACCCACAATCCCCGGCGGCCGTTCGTCGTGGAGTTCGAGGGCGGAGAGATCCAAGTGCTCGGCACGTCGTTCAACGTCAAGGCCTACCGCGACGACGACATCGTCGCCGTAACGCTCGACGAGGGGCGCGTGGTGCTCGACGACCGCCGCGGCGGTCGTTTCGAGCTGTCGCCCTCCGAACAGCTGCTCTACGACCGCCGCTCGGGCGAGGGGCGGATCGTCCGCGGCGCCGACGCCATGCGTTATTCGATCTGGAAGGACGACGTGATCTCGTTCCGCGACACGCCCCTTGCAGAGGTGCTCGAAACCCTTTCGCGGTGGTACGACGTGCGCTTCGAAACAGACGGACAGCCCGATCGCCCCATATCCTACACCTTTGCGACCGACAATACGCTGCTGGATAATGTTTTGCGTGAAATGGAACTGATCTCTCCGGTGCGTTTCGAACGCACCAAAACAGAAATAAAGGTAAGTTTCAGATAAAAAAAAGAGTTTCGGCTCATCGTTTTTTCCCGTTTGCGTGTCTATTCTGTGAAAAGCGCGCAAACGGGCTTTTTAGTAAACAACTACCTAAACTAATCTGTATGAAACGAATCAGACTACTATTTCTGATGCTGCTTTGTGTAGCCGGGACGGCCCTGACGGCCCGGGCGCAGAAAGTGACGTTGAATTTCCGGAATGCCAAGCTCGAACAGGTGTTCGGGCGGATTACCGAGCAGACGGGCTACACGTTCTACTATGCGCGTCCGACGGTCAATCCCGACAAGGTCGTCAGCATCGCCGTCGCGGATGTCGACGTGCGTGCGGCGCTGAAACAGCTGCTGGCGGACGACAAGGTCGAAATCGAGATCCGCGACGGCAAGATTTACCTTTCCCCCCCCCGGCAGAGTGCCGCTGTGCCGCAATCCGTTAAGGGCGTCGTCCGGGATGCCGCGGGCCAGCCCGTTGTCGGGGCCGCGGTGATTGTCAAGGGAACCACCCGCGGCGTGAGTTCCGGGACCGACGGCTCGTTCTCGTTCGAGGGTCTGGCTGACGGTGCCGTGCTGCAAGTCTCGGCGCTGGGCTACGCCTCTGCCGAAATCCCGGTCGGCAACCGTTCGTTCGTCACCGTGGAGCTGAAGGAGGACGCCACGCTCGTCGACGAGGTGGTGGTCGTGGGCTACGGCACGCAGAAGAAGGCCAACCTGACGGGCGCCGTTGACCAGGTCTCCTCGGAACTTCTGGAGAACCGTCCCGTGGCCAACGTCACGCAGATGTTGCAGGGCGCCGTGCCCAACCTCAATATTTCGCTGGCCGACGGCAAGCCCAACCGCTCGGCGTCGTACAACATCCGCGGCAAGACGTCGATCGGCGCGGGCGGATCGGCTCTGGTGCTGATCGACGGCGTCGAGGGCGACCCCGCGATGCTCAACCCCAACGACATCGAGTCGGTCTCGGTGCTCAAGGACGCAGCTTCGGCCGCCATCTACGGTTCGCGCGCACCCTACGGCGTGGTGCTCATCACCACCAAGGACCCGGGCAAACTCACCGACAAGTTCACGATCAACTACACGGGCAACGTCTCCATCCAGCAGCCCACAGCCATTCCCGACGTCGTGGACGACGGTTACGTCTATTCGCGCCTCTTCTACGACGCATGGTACAACTACCGCTTCAACGAGCCGACGGGCTTCAACAACTCGCAGGACTTTTCGCGTGCGTGGCTCGACACCTTCCGCCAGCGCAAACTCGCGGGCAACAAGCTCGAAACGGCCGTCGAACCCGACGGCAAGTACGTCTACTACGGCAATACGGACTACTACGACGCACTTTACAAGGATACGGTGATCGCCCAGACGCACAACATCTCGGTCAGCGGTTCGAACGGCAAGATCAGCCACTACCTTTCGGGGCGTCTGTACGACTACAACGGCCTGTTCAACTTCACGCCCGACACCTACCGCACGATGAACCTCCGTTCGAAGGTCTCCTCGCAGGTGTTCAAATGGCTGAAGATCAGCAATAATTTTGACTATACGCACGACCGCTACCGTCAGCCGATGGGTTATTCGAAGGAGGGCGGCGGCGTGCTGTGGCGTTCGCTCAACGACCAGGGGCACCCCTCGTCGCCGATCTTCAATCCCGACGGTACGCTCACCAAGTCGGGCGCCTACGCCATCGGCGGCCTGGTGACGGGCAACAACTGGCTCGACCGCACGACCAAGACGCTCAAGAACACCACCACGCTCAACGTCACGATGCTGGAGAACCGCCTGCGCCTGACGGGCGACTTCTCGTTCCGCACCAAGGACTACACCGAGACCAAAAAGACCACGGCCATCCCTTACAGCGCCTACGAGGGCGAAATCGTCTACCTCGGCACGCCCGAGACCGACGACGTGATGAAGGAGTCGCTGCAACTGACGACCTATATCGCCACCAACGCCTACGCCGAGTTCGAGGACACCTTCGCCGAGAAACACTATTTCAAGGCGCTGGCCGGTTACAACTACGAGCAGCAGGACTACAAGTCGACCTACTCCGAGCGCAACGGCCTTCTGATGCCCGATGCCGACAACATCAACTTCGCGCTGGGCGACATCATGTCGATCACCGCCGGCGGCAGCCGTTGGCGTTACGTGGGCGCTTTCTTCCGCTTCAATTACGCCTACGACGACCGCTACCTGCTCGAAGTCAACGGCCGCTACGACGGCTCGTCGAAATTTCCGAACAACTCCCAATGGGGCTTCTTCCCCTCGGCTTCGGCCGCCTGGCGCGTTTCGCAGGAGAAGTTCTGGAACGTCAGCCCCAAGGCCGTTTCGAACCTCAAGCTGCGCGCCTCGTACGGTGCGCTGGGCAACAGCAACGTCGATCCCTACACCTACCTCGAAACCTTCGGCCTGTCGACCTTCGGAACGGGTTCGGGCGACGCGGCCCGCTACCTCTTCGGGCAGGCCAAGCTGCGCTACACGAGCCTCCCGGGCCAGATTCCCGACAACATCGGCTGGGAGACCTCCAAAACCTTCGACGTGGGACTGGACGCCGGTTTCCTGAACGGGCGGCTGAACCTCACGGCCGACTACTACATCCGCAAGACGGTGGACATGTACACCGTCGGCCCGACGCTTCCCGACACCTTCGGAGCGACGGCCCCCAAGGGCAACTACGCCGACATGAGCACCTACGGCTATGAAATCGCGCTGAGCTACAACGATTCGTTCAAGCTGGCGGGCAAGCCCTTCAATTTCGGGATCAAGGCGACGCTGGCCGACTATTATTCCATAATCGACCGCTATAACAACGCCTCGCGCAAGCTCTCCGATTACTACGAGGGGCAGCGTCTGGGCGAGATCTGGGGTTTCGTCTGCAACGGGCTGTTCCAGTCGCAGGCCGAAATCGACGCGGCGTTCGGCGGCAAGGGCTACAAGAATGACATCATGCAGACCTCCGAGAAGTACATCACCTATCCGGGCGACATGCGCTTCGAGGATCTGAACGGTAACGACGCCATCGACCGCGGCAGCAGCACGGTCGACGATCCGGGCGACCGGAAGATCATCGGCAACTCCGAGCCGCGCTACCTCTACACCATTTCGCTCAATGCCGACTGGAACGGTTTCTTCCTCTCGGCGCTGTTCGACGGCGTGGGCAGACAGCAGTGGTTCCCCAGCGACGAGAGCCTTTTCTGGGGCATGTACAACCGTCCCTACAACCAGGTTCCGACGTGGCATCTGCAAAACTACTGGACCGAGGAGCGTCCGAACGCCTACCTGCCGCGCTACGTGGGCTACTACGGCCCGATGAACGCCAATACGGTCAACGTCAATACGCGCTACCTGCAGGACGTGTCGTACATCCGGCTGAAGAATCTTCAGTTCGGCTACGAGCTGCCCAAGCGGTGGATTTCGAAGATCGGTCTTTCGAAGGTCTCGGTCTACTTCTCGGGCGAGAACCTCTGGAGCTGGTCGCCGCTCTACCGCCACACGAAGGATTTCGACGTGACGGTGGCCAGCAAGAAATCCGACTCGGATATTTCCAACAGCAAGGGCGACGGACATAACTATCCCGTGATGCGCAGCTTCAGCTTCGGCATCTCGATCACCTATTAAACTGTTTACGTGCTATGAAAAGATCAACCTATATATGGAGTCTGCTCGTGGGCTGCGTTGCGTTCGCCACGTCGTGCGACCTGACGGAGGACGTGCAGGTGAAAGCCGACAAGTCGATGATCTTCGGATCGAAATCGGGTCTCGAACTCTACTCCAATTCGTTTTACAAGGCCCTGCCGACGCTCAAGAACGGCTTCATGCAGGACAAGATGTGCGACGTGGGGGCCGTCAGCAACACCGACACCTTCATCAAGCAGGGGGCCTACAACACCGAGACGGCGACCAGCTGGAGCTGGGGCGCACTCAAAAACGTGAACTACTTCATCGACGGCTGCAATGATCCGAAATACTGCACCGTCGAAGCCGAGACGCGCGACAACTACCTGGGCATCGCCCGCTGGTTCCGTGCGTGGTTCTACTACGACAAGCTGACCACCTACGGCGAAGTTCCCTGGTTCCCCAACGACATCCAGTCCTACCAGAACGACGTGATGTACAAGGACCGCGACAGCCGCGACGTGATCATCCGCAACCTGATCGCCGACCTCGATTTCGCCTACGAGCACATCCAGGCCACCTCGTCGACCGGCAGCGCGACGCTCACGCGCTGGGCCGCCGCCGCGCTCAAGTCGCGCGTCTGCCTCTTCGAAGCGGCTTACCGCCGTTACCACAACCTCACGGGGCTTGAGATAACCCCCGAGGAGCTGTATCGCGAGGCCGCCAAGGCCGCCAAGCTGGTGATCGACAACAGCGGCTGCTCGCTCAACACCGCCGCGGGCAAGAAGGGCGCCTATCGCGACCTGTTTTACAGCGAGACGCCGCTGACGCAGGAGGTGATCCTCGCCGTCTGCGCCAACGAGAAATCCGGCATCTTCGGCGAGCAGAACTGGTGGTTCAACGCCCGCTCGTACGGACTGTGCTGGAGCCTCGTCCGCTCGTTCGTCCACACCTACCTCAAGCAGGACGGCACGCCCTTCACCGCCGCCGCCGACTACGCCGTGAAATCCTTCGCCGAGGAGATGGAGGGGCGCGACCTGCGCCTGGAGCAGACCGTGCGCGGCCGCAACTTCCTGTGGGACGGCAAGACGGCGGTCGCCGACATCAAAAACCTTTCGCTCACGGGCTACCAGGTGATCAAGTACACGCTCGACGAATCGAAGTACGACGGCGGTGCGAAGAACATCAACAGCATTCCGCTGATCCGCTATGCCGAGGTACTGCTCAACTACGCCGAGGCGCAGGCCGAACTGGGGGTGCTCACCGACTCCGAATGGGCGTTCACGGTCGGTGCGCTGCGTAAGCGCGCGGGTATCACGGGCGGCACGGAGACGCTGCCCACGACCGTCGACAGCTACCTGCAACGCACCTTTTATCCGGACGTGACCAGCCCCGTGCTGCTCGAAATCCGCCGCGAGCGGGCCATAGAACTCGTCGCCGAAGGCATGCGCTTCGACGACCTGCGCCGCTGGAAGTGCGGATCGCTGATGGAGACCCTGCCGTGGAGCGGCATTCACATCCCCGGGTTGGAGCAGCCCGTCGATGTCAACGGCGACGGCGTGAACGACTACTACTTCACCGAGGGCGAGGTTGCGTCGGCTCCGGCGGCCTACAAGAACATCGCCGTCCGCGTCAATCAGGACGGCGTGGGGCTTTATGCCGAGGCGAATCCCGTGTCGGGTTACGATCTGGTCTACAAGACCGGTGCGGGCGACCGCTACTGGTATCCCGACGGGCGCCAGTACCTCTATCCGATTCCCGCCAAGGTGATCCGCGATTACAGGAACGCGGGCTATACGATCTCGCAGAACCCCGAGTGGGACAACGAATAAATAAAAAGCAAGACCATGAGAATATTCCGTTATTTACTGACGTTTTCGTTGAGTTTCGCCTTCGTTTTCGCCGCCGGGTGCAGCGATCCGAAGCCCGATTACTCGGAATTCTACAAACCCCAGCCCGGTGACGAACCGGAGGAGCCGGTCAATCCCGGACTTGAGAACAATCAGCTGAGAGTCATGTCGTTCAATGTGCGTTACAGCTCGGGCGACGACGGTGCGAACAGTTGGGACAACCGCAAAAAGGCCGTTCCGGCGATGTTCGCCGACCAGCAGCCGACGGTGCTCGGCGTGCAGGAGGCGCGGCTCGACCAGAAGACCTACATGGACGAGAACTGCGCGGGCTACAAGAGTGTCGGCGTGGGCCGCACCGACGGCCAGAATGCCGGTGAGTTCATGGCCATCTACTACCTCGCCGATGCCGTGAAGCTCGAAAAGTGGGGGACCTTCTGGCTCTCCGACACCCCCGACGTCCCGTCGGTCGGCTGGGACGCCTCGACCTACCGCACGGCCACGTGGGCCTTGTTCACCCACTACAAGTCGGGCCGCAAGTTCTTCTACGTCAACACTCACATCGACCATGTGGGGCAGGTGGCGGCCCAGAAGTCGATGGAGCTGATCGAGGCGAAGATCCGGTCGCTCAACCCCGACAACCAGCCGACGGTGCTGACCGCCGACTTCAACAAGATGCTCGACAGCCCGATTTTCGACGGCGTGAAGAAGTTCATGGCCGACGCGCGCACGACCGCTCCCGTGACCGACAACAAGGCGTCGTTCAACAACTTCGGCGGGGCGACCAACTACCCGCGCATCGACCACATCTTCAGCTCGGGCTTCACGCCCCTGCGCTTCGCCACCGTCGACCAGCGTTACGAGAAGGTCCCCTACATTTCGGATCACTATCCCATCGCGGCCGTGTTAGAGTTCAAGTAATCCTGCAACCAAAGCTCAAAACCGATTGAAATGAAACGATTTATCTATATACTGGCCGCTTTCGCCCTCATGGGGGCCGTCTCCTGCCAGCCAGACGAGGAAGTGGCGGTCCACGCCTCGTTCACCACCGACAAGGAGTTCTACGATGTGGGCGATCCGGTGGTGCTCACCAACACTTCGACGGCCGAAAACGCCCTGATCGCCATCTGCAAATGGGAGCTGGGCAAGGGCGTCGTCTCCTATGAAACCACCCCGGAGAACATCTCCTACGATCAGGCCGGAGAGTATGTCATCAAGCTGACCGTCACCTCCGACCGCGGGGCGAAGAAGTCGTCGTTCGAGAAGACCATTCGGGTCGTGGACAACAACATACGGCCCGTGGCCGACTTCACGTGGTCGCCCGAGAAGGTCGTGGCGGGCGAACCGGTGCAGTTCACCGACCGTTCGACCGACGAGGACGGCGAGGTGGTGGCCTGGGAGTGGAAATTCGGAACCACGACCTCCGACAAGCAGAACCCCGAATTCACCTTCGCGGCGCAGGGGGCTACGGAGGTCTCGCTGACCGTGACCGACAACAAGAAAGGCAGGAACACCAAGACGGTGACCATCGACGTGGGCCGCGGCGCCATCAGCCTCGACCTGCTCTGGTCGTACCCCTACGACGACACGAAGGACGCCTATGTGTTCGGCACGTCGCCCGCGGTCAGCCCCGACGGCGAGTATGTCTATGTGACTTCGACGGGTTATTCGCTGGTCTGCTTCACGAAGGCCGGCGAGCGTCTCTGGGCCTTCGACATCGGCAAGGACGGTGCGTCGGCCGAGAACAACAGCGGTTCGATCAAGGTGCAGTCGCCGACGCCTTCGGTCGACGAGGACGGTACGGTCTACGCGCTGGCGGGCTTCAACGAGCCGAACAAGGACGCGGGAGGCAGCGCGTTCTACGCCGTCAGCGGCGGCGCCGGGGGCGGCTCGCAGGTCTGGCATGTGAATACGGGCGTGAACACCAGCTTCCGGTTCCTTTCGCCGGCCGTCACCGAGAAATACCTCTTCATTGTGGCGCGCAACGTGCCTTCGGGGCACCAGAATTTCCAGGTCTACGACAAATCGTCGGGCGACCTGGTGGACGAGCGGCACGTCAACGGCGGCTCCTACGGCGGCGTGTTGCCGCTCAAAAACGGCATGGTGATCGCCGGCACGGGAGGCAGTCACGGCATGCGCGTCTTCTTCCCCGACGGCGCGGGCAAGTGGAAATTCTCCTGCGTGAAGTCGAACGGCCGCGAGCACAACTACGGCGGCAGCGGCAAGGATGCTACGTGCGAGGCGCCGAACGGCACGCAGCCTGCGTCGGGTCCCGGCGGCAAGGTCTACATCCTGTTCCAGAACCAGGGCGTGCGCGCGGACAAGAGTCTGGGCGGGGGTGTCGTCTACTGTTATGATCCGGCAAAGACCGTCTACGGGCAGACGCCCGAACCGGACTGGTATTGTCCCGTCAAGGGCGACTGCGCCCAGTCGGGCATGGGCGTGGCGCTGGGCGAGGACGGCACGGTCTACGCCGCGACGCAGAAGACCGGCAGCGTGGCGGCCCACGTCACGGCCATCTCCGCGCAGGGCGTGAAACGCTGGGAGCACGCCGCCGACGGCGACATCAACGGCGTTCCGGCCGTCGACGATCAGGGTTTCGTCTATTACAACGACCGGACTACGGGCAAACTGGTGAAACTCCGCCCGGAGGACGGCTCGCGCGTGGCGGAGATCAAGCTGGCCGACGAGCTGCGTTCGTCGCCGACGATCTCCTACGACGGCACGATCTACGTCAACGGCATGAAGGACGACAAGCCCACCGTCTTCGCGGTGAAGGGTGCGGCCGAGGGCTGCGCCGCGTCGTGGTCGCAGCAGGGAGGCAACCCATCCAAAACCGAGTATATGTACTGATCCGCTGAAAATCAGGGATGAGCGGGCCGCGTCACACGACGCGGCCCATTTTTTTTCGGCCTTCGTGTATGTCGTTTCCGGCAAAATTCCCTCTTTATTATGGAACGGTCGCAGGAACCGGGACGAAAAGAACCTCGAACACAATTCTAAATTTCAGCAGATGATCCGAAAACTATTGGTGCTGTTGCTCTGCCTCACGGCGGCGACGGCGACGGCGAAGAAGCCCAAATCCTCCGCTTCGAAGAAGGCGGAGAGTTCGGCCGAAAAACCGAAGGAAAGCGATTACGACAAACTCTTCAAGGAGAAACATACGGTGGCCGACGGCATGTTCCGCCTGCACGACGTCAAGGGGAAGCTCTATTTCGAGATTCCCGATTCGCTTTTCGGGCGCGAAATGCTGCTCGGATCGACCATTTCGGAGGTTTCGGACAACGCTGCGGCGACGACCGGCTCCAAGTCGGACTATCCGCTGCACGTGGTTTTCACGCGCAACGACCGTTCGGTCCAACTGCGTACGGTCAACTGCGAGAACATCACCGACGAGACGGGGGCTTCCCGCGCGCTGGCCGAGGCGGTGAAGCGGAACACGGCCGATCCCATCCTGCGCAATTACAAGATCGAGGCCTGGAACCGGGACAGCACGGCCGTGGTGGTCAACGTCACGGACCTGTTCGTGGCCGACGTGGAGGAGATGTCGCCCTTCTCGAAGTACGGACTTTATACGGCTTTCGAGCTGAAGAAGACCTTTCAGAAGGAGCGTTCGATGCTGGGCGAAATCAAGGCTTTCAGCGACAATGTGGTGGTGCGCAGTACGTTGAGCTATATTTTCACGCTCACCCGCGGCCGCACGACGCTGGTCAAGGACCAGCCGCTGACGGCCGTGATGACCCGTTCGCTGGTGCTGCTGCCCCGCGAGCCTTACCGTCCGCGCATCACCGACAGCCGCATGTCGGTGTTCCCGACCGGCAAGGTGCTTTTCAGCGAGCGCGAGCAGCGCGCCAAGGTGATCTACTACGCCCACCGCTGGCGGCTGGAGCCGTCGGATATGGATGCCTGGAAGCGCGGCGAGCGGGTCGCGCCGAAGAAACAGATCGTTTTCTACGTCGACGACGGATTCCCGGAGATGTGGAAAAAGCATATTTTCGAGGCCGTCGACCAGTGGAACGAGCCTTTCGGGCGCATCGGATTTAAAAACGCCATCGCCGCAAAGCCCTATCCGAAGGACGATCCCGAATTTGATCCCGACAACATCAAGTATTCGTGCATTCGCTACGCGCCGATCGCCATCGCCAACGCCATGGGGCCTTCGTGGGTCGATCCGCGCAGCGGCGAGATACTCAACGCTTCGGTCTATGTCTACCACGACGTGATGAAACTGCTGAACAACTGGCTGTTCGTCCAGACGGCGCAGGCCGACGAGCGTGTGCGCGCCGTGACGATTCCCGAGGAGGTGATCGGCGACGGACTGCGCTACGTCGTGGCCCACGAGGTCGGCCATTGCCTGGGTTACATGCACAACATGAGCGCCTCGGCGGTGATTCCAGTCGATTCGCTCCGCTCGCCGTCGTTCACGCAGAAGTACGGCACGACCACCTCGATCATGGACTACGCTCGCTTCAACTACGTGGCCCGGCCCGGGGATAGGGAGCGCGGCGTGAAGCTCACCCCGCCGCGTTTCGGCCTCTACGACTACTATGCCGTGAAATGGCTCTACACGCCCGTGCCCGACGCTGCGACGGCTGCCGACGAATATGCCGTCACTTCGAAATGGATAACCGGGGCCGCCGCCGATTCGGTCTACCGTTTCGGCAAGCAGCAGTTCAGCCGCTCGATCGATCCCCGTTCGCAGTCGGAGGATCTGGGCGACGACGCCGTGAAGGCCTCGGGCTACGGCATCGCCAATCTGAAATACATTCTCGGCAACATGAACGCCTGGATCGGCGCCCAGGACCCCGATTTCTCCCAGCGGCGCACCCTCTACGACGAGGTGCTCACGCAGTATATCCGCTACCTGAACCACGTGCTGGCCAACGTCGGCGGCATCTACTTCGCCGAGAAGATGGAGGGCGACCCCGTGGAAGCCTACCGCAGCGTGCCGCGCGAACGCCAGCGCGAAGCCCTGCTGTTCTGTCTCGCGCAGCTCAAGGACATGAAGTGGCTGGACAACGCCGAGCTGATCCGCGACATGCCGCTGATGGGTTCGCCCGCCGAGTCGATCATGGCTTCGCTGGTGTCGGTCGTCGTGGCCGCCCCGGCGCGTGTGGCTTTGAGCGCCGCGCTGGCCGAAAAGGACGCCTACACGCCCGAGGAGTGCCGCAGGGATGTCTATGACTTCGTGTGGGCTTCGACGCTGAAGGGCCGCACGCCCGATGCGCTGGAGATGATGCTCCAGCGCGAATACGTCCGCAGTCTCAGCCTTTCGGCCGGGCTGAAATACACCGGGACGGGGGCGCGGGAGGAGAAGAAGCTGGTCTCCGACGAGGGACTGATGCCCGTTCCCGCCTTCCTCGGGGAGCATGCGGCCCGCACCGCGGCGCTCACCGCCTGCGGGGAACGCTGCGGCCACGACCCCTTCGAAACCTTCTCCGCCGCGCACCGCGTCGACACCGCGCCGCTGCTGGGCTACGGCTCTCCGCGCCTGAACTACTACGACCCGCGCAACACCGAGGCCGGGGATTATGCCGCGCTGCTCAAACTGCGTGCGATGCTCCGCACGAAGAGCGTTTCGGCGACGGGCGAAGCGCGCCTGCACTACGAGTTGTTGCTGCGCAACATCGAGAAAGCGTTGAAAAAATAAATCTTCCGGACCATGATGAAACTGTTTAAAATAGCTTTCCTTCCGCTGCTGGCGGGAATCTTGCTGCTGCCGGCGGCGTCTCGGCCCGTCCGGGCGGCCGGTTCGGCCGCCGTGGAAGCCGGAGCCGGGGACAGGAAGCGCGACAAGAAAAAGAAGCAGGAGGCCGATACCGCCGCCAAGGCGACTCCCTACGAGAAACTGTTCAAGGACAAGCGGGTGGAGACTGTCCGCGGCGGCGGGCTGACCCTGCACCTGACTGCGGACAAACTCTACCTCGAACTCCCCGATTCGCTGCTCGGCCGGGGGCTGATGATCACCACGACGATCGAGCGGACGGGCGATCCCGGCGACGGACTGGCCCACCAGCAGCCCGTGCCGCCCTACATGGTCGAGTTCGGCCGCGGGAAGAGCGACACGCTCCTCTGCATGCGGGAGTTCGCTCCGGTGGTGATCGTCGACGGCAGCCCGGCGATGCGTGAGGCCGTCGGGCGGAGCAACATCGGTCCGATCGTGGCCTCGTATGCCGTGAAGGCCCGCACGCCCGACGGGAAGTCGTCCGTCGTCGACGTCACGGCGCTTTTCGTCGGGGACGTCAAACGCCTGCGTCCGATCGACCCCGAGGGCGGCAACACCTACGGCGGCTGGATGACGGCCAAGGCCGATTACAAGAAGGACCGTTCGATGCTGACCGGCGTGGCGGGCGGAAAGGGGTGCGTTTCGGTGGTGGGAGAGCTTTCCTACGGCACGACGGTCAGCTTCCTCGGTCTGCTCGACCTGTGGAAGGACAAGCCCCAGTCGATCGTCGCCCGCCGCACGCTCCGCGTGCTGGGCGATCCCGAACGGCGGATGCGGCTCTGCGACCAGCGGCTCGGGCTGGCGGCCAAGGCGTTCAAACGCTTCTCGGACCGGGAGCAGGAGGCCAAAACCGATTATTACGCCTGCCGCCGTTCGATCCTCGACAGCGCGGGGAAGGTGCGTCCCGTGGTGTTTTACGTCGACACGGCTTTCGACGCTTCGGCCTATGCCGCCGTCGAGCGGGGGCTTCTGCTGTGGAACGATGCCTTCGCGAAGATCGGCTGCAAGGGTGTCGTGCGGGTAGAGCCTTTTCCGGCTGATCCGGCTTTTAACGACAACAGCCTCTATAACAACTGCGTGCGGCGAACGGGAACCTCCAATTCGGAACTCTACACCGCCTCGTGGGTCGATCCGCGCAGCGGTGAAATCCTCGGGACCGACATCTTCGTGCCCTTCAATTTCACGGCCGCCATTCAGAAGAAGCTGCTCCTGACGTTGTCGGCCGCCGACCCCGAGGCGCGCACCACGCAGCCTTCGGCGCGTCAGATCGCCGACGCCCTGACGGCCATGGTGGCCCGTCGTGCGGCCTCGGCTTTCGGCGTGATGCCCAACTACGCCGCCTCGTCGGCCTATCCGACCGACTCGCTCCGTTCGCCGTCGTTTACGCGGGAAAACGGCCTGGCGGCGTCGATCACCGACGACGTGTTCTACAACATCGTCGCGCAGCCGGGCGACAGGGAGCGCGGTGTGAAGCTCGTGGCCGACGCGCTGGGTCCTTACGATTACCTGGCCGTCGAGTGGCTCTACAAGCCCGTTCCGGGGGCTGTGACGCCGCACGACGAGGTTCCGGAGCTGCGCCGCCTGCTCGCCTCGAAGGAGGGAGACCCCCGCTGTTTCTTCGCGCAGTACGCCTCCGGGACTTACGATCCCCGCGTGGGGGCCGGAGACCTGGGCGACGACCTGTTCCGGAGCGTGGCGCTGCAATCGGCCAATCTGAAATATGTCGCCGAGCACGGCGACGGGTGGCTTTCGGGCCGCGACGGCGACTACAAGTTCCGCGAGGAGCTGCTCACGGACATGGTTCTGCGCGTCAACTCCCTCGCCTTGCAGCTGATGCGCTACATCGGGGGCGTCTATATGAATCCGGTCTACGAGGGAACGGCCCGGCCCGCCTGCACGGCCGTGCCGCGCGAAGTGCAGCGACGCGCCCTGCGCGAGGCGCTCGCCCTGACCGCCGACCTCGGCTGGATCGACCGGCAGGGGGTGTCGAAGAACGTTTACAACCGCGTGCAGGCATGCGAATACCTCCAGCGCCGGATTGCGCGCACGCTTCTTGAAAAGCTCGGAACGCTGGACCTCGCGGCTTCGAAGGCCGACGATCCTTATACGGCCGACCTCATGGCGAAGGACCTCGTGGCGTGGTTCGAGGAGCGGCTCCGTTCGCGCGAACCGCTGACGGACCATGTCCGTAATCTGCAACAGTCGCTGCTCAAATCGACCGTCGCCGCGGCCAACGTCAAAGATAAGCCTTCGTCGGGTTCGGGAAGCGCCTTCGCGCTGTTTGACGGGGCCGGTTCGCTGTCCGACGGCGGCGATCTGTTCCCGGCGGCTGACGCCGGGACGCTTCCGGACATGCCGGCGGAGCGCCGGGCCGACGATTTCACGCCGTTGGGCGCCGGCGAGGTGCAGGGCGCCGCCTACGGCTACCGGACGCCGCGGGTGATTCCCGCCTTCCGGGAGCATCTGTTCTACGGATTGCTGCTCGACATGAAGGCGATGTACCGGCGGGGAGCCGTGTCGGCTCCCCGGACCGACACGCGCAGTTTCTGCCGCTACATGGCCGACCGGATCGACCGGGAACTGGCTGTCGAATAACGCTGACGGAAAAGCGGGCTGTAACTTTCGGTTACAGCCCGCTTTTTTGTGCCCGGGGGATCAGC
>ERZ832317.3815-NODE-3815-length-15290-cov-2.821661_pt1 | contig 15290 bp, 9 predicted proteins | sample MGYA00519695_ERZ832317 | MGnify/ENA primary metagenome ERZ832317 (study PRJEB31850, sample SAMEA3708726) | human gut metagenome | biome: human gut; feature: human-associated habitat; material: faeces | place: China | collected 2014 ...
GCTGTCAGCTTTCGCCGTATCAGAAGCATATTTCTTTCTTATCGCATCAAGGTCTATCGTATTTTTGTCATATATTATCTTTGACAAAGTTCCGTAAGCCTGCGTATCATCACCCTTTTTCAGGCTGACTCCGTCAGGTATATAACTCTGCATATATACATCTTTAGATGCCTTTATGCGCTTTTTGACAGATGCACTTTGAGCCCATCTTGTATTGGTGCAGTTTTTAAGCCATTTTTCTGAAAATGTTACATTCTTCGTACTTGCAACTATGACATTTGCATATACCATCCTGTTTTTCTTTATGTCCGAGTTCACTTCATCCAGAGTTCTTCCGTCCTTAAGCACATCATTTGTCATATCATTGTATTCAAGCACCGTCCCCTCAGCATTGTTTGGGTCATATCTGTACTCAACAGTCCTGTTTTCTTTTTTAAGACCAAAATCAGTCCACTCTTTATCAAAATCAGAAAGCGTCATATCACCGCTTTTTACTTCGCTGACAATCTTAAATTTTTCCTGTGTCGCACCCTGGTTGCTGCTTCCTCCGTCATGCAGTCCTTTTATCACAACTGCGCCTCCGGCTATAACAGCTACACCTACAACTGCGACAAGACCTTTCACCCATATAGGCATTTTTCCCGTATCACGCTTTGCACGCTTTACTTTGCGTCTTTTTGTATCAGAGGAATTAAGCTCTTTGTAAAACTCCTGTGCAGTCTTTGTCCTGTCATCCTGATACACATTTAAGGCATTCATAAGTGCGTTTTCCATCGACTGGCTTATACCTGTGTTTAATTTTGACGGCTCTGTTATCTCATCAGATAATGCTCTGTCTACAGACTCAGGCGGCACTTTTCCCGTTATCATCCTATACATGACTGCCGCAAGAGCATAGACATCCGTCCACGGACCTCTTTTTCCCTGGCTTCTGTACTGTTCTTCCGGTGCATAGCCCTGTTTTAATATGATGGCAAGACTTTTTGAATTTGCCGTCGTTACGTATCTTGTTGCACCAAAGTCCAACAGTTTTACTTCACCCTGCTCTGTTATAAAGATAGTTTCCGGTGCTATATCACAATGGATAATGTCAAGCGGATGCACTTTTATAAGTCCGATAAGTATCTGTGATATAAACTGTTTTGCCTCCTCAGGTTTATATACCTTTCCCGTATCAAGAACTTCTTTTAATGTTGTTCCCACAAGGTACTCAGATATAACATACCCTGTATCATTTTCAGCTATACAGTCATAAACTTTTGCAACTCCCTGCGTATCGGCAAGCTGCTGTATCTTGTTTCCCTCATTTAAAAATGTTTCAAGACCATGTGAAAACTGCTCGTACGCATCTCCTGAATATATGGTGACTTCACTCTCTCCGTCAGAACGGGTTGAAAAGTCACTAGGAAGATACTCGCTTATTATGACTTTATGCTGTGCCTCGGCATCAAAGCCGAGGTATTTTACCGTATATCCGCCGTACTCCAACGCTTTACCTACGATGAACTTTCCTCCGATAATAGTACCCGGGTCCAGATAATATGATTTTTCCCTGACATTCGACTGGTCATATCCGCAAGCCGGACATATTTTGTCGTTGTCAGAAACCTGGTTCATACAACCCATACAAATTTTCATAGCGTTCCCTCATTTCCGTATATTTTTACACAAACTTGTCGGTGTTTAACAGGTCATACAGGCAGATATCACTCTGCATATAAACATACATTACTTTCTGCTTTTGACCTTTACTTTATTTCTGCTTAACTATATTAGTTTTAGATTTGTTATTATGTTTCCATGCCTTATAAGTATCAGCATTTGTGTTTAATAAAAATTTCATTTCAAAGTTGGTTATTTTAACCGTATATCCTTTTATAATCACACTGTTTTTCTTTTTCTTAATAGGCAGTTTAACCAGTTTATAGCATCTTGAATTCCAATGATTGTTACCTTTTGCCATAATATATACATGGCTTAGATTACTCATAACAAAGCGGTTAATTTTTACTTCCAACTGCTGTTTTTTCTTTGAATATGTCGCCGTATATTTAATCTGTGGAATCTTAGATTTCACCGTAATCTTAATCTTATTTTTTCCAATGACATATGTGACAACAGCCTTGCCTGAAAAATATTTCTTCACACTTATCTTTCCGCTCTTTGCATTTACAGAAAGGTTTTTCTTGTATTTTGACGGCACTGTGATTTTTTTAACATTAGGACTTGTTCCAAATATTCCCTTTGAAGTAACAGAACTTCCCCATGCAACCGTAATTACAGACTTATAAACTATCACCGTAAATTCACATTTAACAGTCTCATATCCATCCGCTGATATTTCACAATAGTAGGTGTATTTTCCTATTTTTGCATTTTTAGGTGTCTTGTAGCTGCTCTTTTCAGACAATGATTTGTCACTGTCTTTTTTGTACCATTTATAAGTACACTGAGTATCTGTCTTTACAGTTACTTTTAAATTTAATGCCATACCGCTTTTTACATATTTGTCAGAGTTGTCATAATTTACTGAAAGTTTCTTATCAGGAGTTTTTGATGGCTCTACTGTAGGTGTCACCATTGGATTCTGACTTGGCTCTACAGTTGGTGTTCCTGTCGGATTCTGACTTGGCTCTACAGTTGGTGTTCCTGTCGGATTCTGACTTGGCTCTGCAGTTGGTGTTCCTGTCGGGCTCTGACTTGGTGTTGCTGTCGGGCTCTGACTTGGCGTTGCTGTCGGGGTCGCTGTTGGCGTTGCCATCGGGGTCGCTATTGGTGTTGCTGTCGGGGTTTCCGTTGGTGTCGCTGTCGGCGTTGCCGTCGGGGTCGCTGTCGGCGTTGCCGTTGGCGTCGCTGTTGGTGTTGCCGTTGGGGTCGCTGTTGGCGTTGCCGTTGGGGTCGCTGTTGGCGTCGCTGTCGGCGTCGCTGTCGGGGTCGCTGTCGGCGTTGCTGTCGGCGTTTCCATTGGAGTAACTTTTGCTATCTCGATAATTTCTGTGTGCAGATAAGCAACCTTTCCGTCTGATAACTTAAATTTTGCATAAATTACTATCTGTTTTCCTGCATAATCTGATAATGTTATTTTTTGATTGCTATATTCAATCCAATGTGCAGCAGTACTACCATCTAAACTTTTCAACTCATTTAAATCTTTTACTTTATAAGCATCATCATTCATTTCATCTATGTAGTAATGGAACTCGTTTGTCGTACTACTATCATCACTACCTGTAATAGTAAATGCAGCTTTAGATACTGCCACTGTTTCTTTTTCTGCCGTATCTGTATATTCACTATATTTTTCGTTCCAATCCTTTGCGTCATCACTATTAGTTTTTCCACTGACATTTATCGCACATTTTGTTGCTGCTATAATTCCTTCTAGATTTGTCACTTCTGCCTGTGCTTTTACTGTCCCAAAGTTTATCCCGGTAAATAAAGAAAAAATCATTGCTATTGCAACCAGCATTGCCATATTTTTTTTATTCATGTCTTTTACCTCCTATCGTGTATCTTTCTTAAGATTTCTAAGTACAATTACACTTATCACTCCGCATACTGCCATCATTAAAAATAATATCAGCCATGTATTAGTCAGATGTGATGCTCCTCTATTGTATAAATCATTATGTTCATGTGGCATTCCTGTCACTTTCATATTCAGTTTATTTAAGTTTGTGATATTTCCAAGACACTCCATAGACCATCTGCTGACAGTAATGTAAGATATTTTGTCTGCCGCACCTTTTAACTCAAATAATACGCCTGAGAATAAAAGCTGTATTATAAGTACAAACGGTGCAAGTGCCATAGCCCTGTCACTGTTTCTTACACATGATGACACTATAAGTCCCAATGCTGCAGACGCATATATCGTAAGGAATATCGTGAGCCATATCTCAAGCTGCGGAGTTGGAAGTACCTGTTCCTTTTTAGGTGCGTGTTTCATAAGCACCAGAAACAGTCCCGTCAATATGGTAGTCTGCATAAAGCATACAACCGCCTGCACTATATATTTTGACAATATATATGTCCATAGTCGCAGATTTCCCATGTATTCACGCTTCAGTATAGGTCTTTCCTTACATACTTCCTGTATCGTGTTGAACAAGCCTATCCATATTCCGGAGCAGGCAAGTGCAAACATTATCGACTGTGTCGAGTCATATATCTTAAAAACATCTTTTTTTGCCACTACTTTTAACAAAAGAGCGATTATGAACGGCTGCAATAAAAGCAATAAAAGTCTTTGTCTGTCATTAAAAACAAGTTCAAAATATCTCTTTGTGAGAACTCCAAGCTGCTTTAACGGTGATGTTTTCTTTCCTGAGTCTTTTATCATGTCTGATATTTTTTCATTCTCATTTACTTCAGGTATCTCCGTGTTCTTGTCAAGATGCTGCTCTTTATAAAGCATAAGATATTTCATATTCCACATATCAACATTCGAAGCAAGCTCGCTATACACATCCACAAGACTGTCTTTTCCAAAATATTCATACATTTTGTCCGGTTTGCCACAGTAACAGATTTTTCCTCCCGGTCCCATAAAGATAACTTTGTCACAAAGGTTTATGTTCTGCACTGTATGTGTTACCATGATTATTGTCTTATTCTCTGTTTTTGACAGTTTTGCAAGCGTGTTCATAAGACTTTTCTCTGTATCAGGGTCAAGACCTGATGTAGGTTCATCAAGGAAGAACAGTCCGGGGTCTGCGAGAAGCTCAACTGCTATACTCGCTCTCTTTTTCTGGCCTCCACTGAGTTTTCTTATATATTCATTTGCTCTTTCCTCAAGTCCCACCATCTGTAAGACTTTTTGTATTCTCTCGTCTCTCTCTCCCTTTGTCGTATCTGGCGGCATCTTTAACTGTGCCGTATATTCCAACATTCTTCTCAATTTGAGATTTTCATATATTATGTCCTGCTGCGGCACAAAACCTATAATATTTTTAAGTGACTGAAAATTCTTTCTGAGGTCTATTCCATTGCAATAAACTTTTCCGGAAATGTCATAGTCAAATCCACTCATCGCATTCATAACCGTGGTCTTGCCTGCTCCCGAACCACCTATAATGGCTACGAACTCATTGTTTCCTATGTCACAGAAAACATGATTTAATATTTTTCTTCTGTCATCAGCCTTGCCGACAATCTTGTTTACATTGTGCAGCTCCAATGATGCTCCGCCTGCCGCCTGCTGGTATATGACACTGTTTTCCGAGAGGAACATAGTTATGCCGGCAATCTGTATTATGTCGCCGTCATGTACTTCCATGCCTTTGCACGATTTCGCCGTTTACATAAATACTGTTCACACTGTTGTTGTCATATATCACATAGCCGTTTGCACTATTTACAAGAAGTGCGTGTTTCCTTGACACACCTGGATTTTCAAGCACTATGTCATTGCGGCTGTCACGCCCTATCGTTGTCTGAGGTTTTGTAAGTTTTTTTGTGCTCCAGACTGAATTTCTTGAAATACTTGAAAATACAAGTATTACATTTTTGCCGCTGTAACTGCTGCTCCCTGCTATCCTGATAAACATATCACCCGGCTGTTTTACATAATATTTTTTGGCAAACATCGGATGGTAATTTCTGTCACGATACAGATACATTTTTCCACTGTCATCCATATCCCCGACATAGACCATATCATTTACAAGTTTTATTTTTCCCTGTGTTTCTGAAATCACCGGGTCATTTATAACTATGTCACACTGCATCGAACTTCCAAAAAACAGTCTGTCTTTTTTCATCCCGGCAAGGTCATACTCTGTTATCTGTCCGTTACTCAAAACGATAAGTTTATTAGAAGAACCGTAATACTTTGTGTTATCCACATAAACCGTTGATTGTAATCTGTCACTGTTCTGCATAAGCCTTTTGTCCTTTTCAAATATTACTTTTCATTTATCTTCCCATCATTTGTATTTAACATAATGCAAGGTGTCTGAATTTCTTTTATCATTTTCTCAAGACTTCTCTGTCCTGAGATAGCTGTTGCCGCCTCAAGTCCGTTTGAACTTAAAACTAGCGGATAGTTCTGTATCTCACCATCTTCAAAATCATCCTGTGCTACCATGTAGTACAATAATCTTTCAGATGCAAGCTTTTTGTCTTTGTCATCATTGTCAAAGATTGAGAAAGTTCCCGTGTATCTCACAAGCATCTTTCCGTCAATAACAGGTATAAGCAGTCTGTAGCCATCACTTTCTGCCGCCTGTGTCTTATAAAGTTCCTTGCGGTACTCTATTCCTGAAATGATATTTATTCCTTTCAGATAATTCTCACTATTACTTTCAAACTGCTTTTTTCCGTAATTATTTTTATCTTTAAGCCATGAAACTGTATCCTCTGATACATCATCAAACTGCCTTATGCTGCTTTTTATATCCTCATCCGATGAATCCCATGTTCCGTCACTATTTACATCAGTGCTGTTTTGATAAAGTGAGAGTAATGTGCGGTATTTCTTGTCAATATATACCGACTCACTGCCACTTCCTGCATTTTTCAGTATCTCATCAAGTTCCACAGTCTTACAGTTGTCATAATCTCCATCTTTGCCATACCATCTGCTCTCCATAAGAGACTTTTTGTCCCGGCTGGTCTGAATATCCTTTAATGCATACATTAGGACAATATCAAACGAGGTCGGCATCTGCTTCATATCAGGATAATATTTTGAATAAGCTGACATATAGCTGTAATCTCTGAGGTTGAGCATCGCATAGACATTATCCTTAAGTGACACCATTTTCTTTTCATTTGATGTTATATCCGTAATATCATCCGTCTGTATCATGTCAGGATATTTTTCTTTGCCATCTTTTGCAGCCTTAAGTGCAGCATCCATATCTTTGTAACCGCTATTTTTATCACTTATGTTCTTTACTTCCACGGTAATCTTAGGATTTTCAGCTTTCTGCTCTTTTGTAAACTGACCTCCGTCTGAAGTTTTTGTACTCTTTACGGCAGATTTAACTTTCATATTTGCACGGGATACAGTCTTTTCAACCGTATCTTTCATTTTATCGTTATCTACCCATACAACTATGTCAGTTGCCTTTTCTATCTTTGCATTCTCGTTATACAGTTTGTCACTATGCTTTATTTTATTATTGAAAAATAAGCCGCCAACCCCTATTGCCGCAAGTGCCAGCAGTGACATACAAGCAACCATTATCCTCTTTCTTTTCCTTATACGCAGTTTTACTTTTGGATATTCCGCTTTTCTCTTGCCGTTTATCGCATCATCAAACTGCTGTATTCCCTGAAATCTGAGTGCCGGCTGTACCGCCAATGCCTCCATTATCGCCCTGTCAAGATTTGGCTCTATGTGAAAACCAAGTTCTAACGGTGATTTGAGTTCGTCCTTGTATTCCCTCTCGGTAGACTCAATAGGCTTTTGTCCCGTTATCATCTGGTACAGTATCGCACCTATCGAATATATGTCAGTGAAATATCCCTGCCCGGCACTGTCTCTGTACTGTTCCGGTGCGGAATATCCTACCTTTATGACTTTTTCGCCCTCTTTTGCTCCGCTTTCGTCATTTAATATTGCCGCACCAAAATCAAATACTTTTACCGAGTCCTCACCTGCAATAAATATATTGTCCGGGCTTATATCCCTGTGTATAATCCCACTTGCGTGTATCTTTTTTAAGGCTTCAACTACCGGTTCTATTATAGTCATCGCTATATCCGGCGACAGTGCACCCTGTTTTTCAAGATAATCTTTGAGAAGTACACCATCTATATATTCCATGACTATGTATGCCGTATTGTTCTCCTCAAAATAATCAAACACATTTACTATGTCATTTGCTTTTCCAAACTGTGCGATACTCTGAGCCTCCATAAGGAAACGCTTTATCTGATTTTTATACTGCTTCTCCTTCTCACCGGACAAAAGACCTACTTTCATCTCTCCCGGTGACCTGTTTACAAGACCTACCGGAAAAAATTCTTTTATCGCAACGATGACACCAAGTGTCGCATCATAACATTTGTAAGTTATTCCGAAACCACCGACACCTATTGCCGTTCCAACAATAAAATGTCCTTTTAAAACTGTTCCCGGTCTGAGATAGTGCGGCTGCTCCGGAGGTGTTCCCTCCACATAACCGCAATAACGGCACACCTCATACGGTCCTTTGACACTAAAGCAGTTCATACATAATTCATTTGCCATAACCTGTCCTCATTTCTTTTTTACTCTAATCTAAAACGATTAGTATCATCGCCTATGTCAAGGATAGTTCCGACTTCCAGTCTGATAGGCAGATTTTGCGGAATACATTCATCCATCTCATTTATGAAGCATCCGTTTGAAGAATTGTCAACAATATAAAATTCCTCTTTTTGTGCATCCCATGTTATGGTACAGTGAGTACGGCTTATCTTGCGTGCCTCCGGGAATACAACATCATTTACATTGTCTCTGCCAAACTTTAATTCTTCGCCCGGTTTAAAAGGTATCTCAGCTCCGGCATACATTCCCGTAATGCCGACCATAACTCCTCTCGGTCTTCCCTGACCTGAATCATCCGGCTGTGCTTTCTGTAAATTTTCAATATTTTGTGCCGTCCCCGCATCGTGTGTGACTTCACCGCTTTGTACCTGCTGTGCATTTTGAACCTGCTCTGCTGCCGAAGTACCAGCCTGCTCAGGTCTTGCTTCGTCGATAAATTCATATTTTGGTTTTATCTGCTCCTGATGTATCTGCTCAACATCAGGTATCATATTGTCTTTATCCTTGTTCTTTTTCGCCTTTGCAGGTTTGGTTATGATTATAAGTATTCCGCAGATTATCAGTATCACTGCTAATACCATTATCATATTTAGTCCACGCAATCTTACTATATCCTGATACTGTTTTTTATAAATCTGACCTATACCGGTTGCTTTTGTTGTAAAGACTATATTTAATACCGCCGTAACTATCGCCGCAAATCCTGATATTATCTGCCTGCTTCCTGCAACAATGCTTACTATCATAAAAATAACCGAAAGAAGTGCAGGGAGAACTACAAATACAATTATCTCAAGTACCTGACTGCCCGAAATCTTTAGTCCCGACTTTCCCATGACAAATTTTGAAAAGGTATCTTTGACAAAATCTGCCTGACTGTAAGTGTCAGTCGGATAATTCTCCTGAACAGTCTTTATCACAGGCATAAATAAAAATCCTATGTCTGCCAATAGCAGAAAAACAACTGCTATCCTGAAAAACTTAGCCAATTTGTTCATATACAACCTCACATATCTGACTTACCGTCTGTTTTGTGTTAAATAGTCCGTCCAGTTAAACTTCGCACCACACAACGGCATAAATAAAAGTTTTACTTCACCGACCATGATAACATCGTATGCCTGAAGCTTCATAGGACTTAATACTACTTCATTGTTCAGATAGACAAGTTCGCTTGACTCTCCCGGCTGAACAAGATATAAATGCTGTTTTGGTTCATATACAAGTATTGCGTGCTTATTTCTTGAAACACTCTTGTCCCCCACAAGTGCTATATCCATTGATGCATCCCTGCCGACAAAGTTCTTTCCAACCTTAAGTCTGAAATCCTCGCCCAGATGATTTCCGTCAAGTGCAATGACCCAGCCTGTGCAAGGTGTCGATACTGACCTTTTTACCGGCTCTTTTGCCACGGTTTCCTTAACAGGAGCCGTATTAGCCTTGCTCGTGGTCGGTGATGAAAAAATATCATCATAAAATGCTACCGTATGGTCATCATCCTCTTCCGTGACACCGCCCGGTGTTATTTTTTGTACCTCCTGAACAGCTGACTTTCTTGGTTCAGTTATTCCTATAAAACTATCCTGACTGCTGCCCAGACTATCCGGATTGCCGCCTAAAGTCTCTGTCGCGTCAGCCACCTCTTCATGTCCGCCTCTGCCAAAATTATTCATCATATTTTGTTCTGTCTGTATGTTATTTTGAACAAAATCTCCTGCCTGCGGCTGCTGAGGAGGATTGTTGTAAGTCAATGGCTGTGTTGCCCCTATATCATTTCCCTGACTTTCATCAAACACTGAGGTAAGTCCGTCATCATTTCCTGCTCCCTGTGCACAGTATGGGCAGGTTGGGAATTTCTCCTTATCATAAAAATGTCCGTTACTACATCTGCTTAAGTTCATAATTTATCTCTCCTTTGTTATTTTAGTTTCTATATATTGAAGCAGTGCAACTGATGTGTTGTCCTGGGAATGTGTATTTTCCCTCACTGCTGCCTCAACCAGTATCTCTGCTTTTTTCTGCATTGATACGGCATCATTCTTTAATATCATTTTTATCCTGTCTTTTGAAAGTGTCTTTGTGACACCATCACTGCACAAAAGAACCATGTCCCCCGTCTGCATCTCAAAAGGCTTGTCGATAACATCCATAAGTTTTACATTGCCTATTCCGAGGAAACTTATAAGTGCCTCTTTCTGACGGTGTCTCATTGCTTCTTCTTTTGTCATGCTCCCATTTTCAACCATCTGCATAAGACGGAGATAATAATTGTGATCTCTTGTGACAAGCTTTATCTCATCTCCTCTTAAAAGATATATCCTGCTGTCACCGACTGATGCCCAGTAAAGCCTGTTTTCCTCAGTTATTACTGCAACCATCGTCGTTCCTGAACCTTTTTCTCCTTCTTCATGGAAATCATGTATAACTTTGTCTATCGCTTTTATCCCGCTCTGAAAAAATAACGGTATATTGACATTAGGGTCTTTTTCTATCTTTTCAAATCCTTCTTTTAACATTGTTATGGCTGTGCGGCTCGCTTTCTCTCCGTCTGCCATTCCACCCATTCCGTCACACACAGCCGCCATCACTCTTGTTTTCCGGTTGGCTGCTATTTTTTTACTCCCTGAAACATATACCGCATCCTGCTGGTATTTTCTGTTTCCCGTTGCCGAGTATTTACAGGTAATTATCTCCGGCACTGTCCTCACTACAGTATGTGAAACATTTCTCTGAATATTAATTTCAGGTTGTGGTTCTTTTTTCCTTTTTCCAAACAAAACTATCTCACCTCCAAATAAAACTTAATCTGTTCATCCACCAGCCAGAACACATCTCCAGTATTTAAAATGGCACTCCTGTCTCTTCCGATAAGACCATTTTGGGTATATGTTCCGTTTTTAGACAAATCCAATATCTTAAACTGATTTGATATTGCATCATACATCACTTTACAGTGAATCCTGCTCACATCACCTTCCTCAACACATATATCACAATCATTTATGCTCCTTCCTATGGTGACGCATTTATCAGGCATAAACTTCCATTTTCTTGTTTTTCCATGCATTTTCATAGTGATATGCGGATAAACATCAACAGGAATATCTGCACTGCCTCTGTATGCAGTTTCAAATTCCCTTACAAATTCCTCCATGTTCTGTATTCTTACGGAGTAGTCAAGTTCCAGTGCACAGTCTATAACCTCGCTCAATTCTTCCGGCACATTACCGTTTACGCTGCTAAGGGACAACTGCTGCTCTCCGGCACATCGGTCCACCGCAGTAAGTGGTCTTTTACCGGATACGATAAAATAATAAGTTGCGGCAAGTGCATATACATCCGTCCACGGTCCCTGCTTTCCTGTTCTGGAATACTGCTCCATCGGTGCAAATCCCGGTTTTATCATAACGGACATATCCGTTGTTTCGTTTAATGCATATTGCCTTGTTGCTCCAAAATCTATCAATTTTATGCTACCGTCCTCTAAAAGCATTATGTTGTCCGGACTTATATCTCTGTGCAGCAGTCCGAGCCGGTGAATTTTTGACATTGACTTTGCAACACTTATGATTATCACTTCTGCCATATCAAGAGGAATGATGCTGTTTTGTTTTTGCATATATTGAGCAAGTGTGCAGCCCTGTATATATTCCATGACTATATATCCTGTGTTGTTTTCATAGAAAAAGTCCTTTACATCTACAACGACATCATCTTCTCTCAGATTTTTCAGTATCTTTGCTTCATTTACAAAAACAGATAATCCATGTTCATAAAAACTTCTTTTTGTTTCATCGAAAGCCCTAAGTGAAATCCCATCCTCACTTCTTACTGCCCAGTCATTCGGAAAGTATTCCTTTATTGCAAAATTTTCCTGTGTCCAGATACTCTCCGCCAGATATGTTCTTCCAAATCCACCTATGCCCAGAACTTTTTTAATACTGTATTTCTGATCAAGGATATGACCATTCCTAAGTGAACTATCTGAATTATCCAACTTGCTCATCGCCTCCGTTCTCTACACTGTGAAACTCAAATTTCTCTCTGCCCGCCGTAATAACATCCCCGTCTAAGAGCATCCTTTTTCCGGTTATCTTCACACCGTTTACAAAAGTTGAATTTGTAGTTTCCAGATCTTCTATATAGCAAGCCATTTTAGTAACTTCTATGGCAAAATGCTGTCTTGAAAGCCTGTCATCGTCAAAATATATGTTGCATATGTTCGACCTGCCTACAAAGATACTTCCCTCGACATTCCACTCTACCTCTCTTATCTTTCCTGCCCTGTCAGTAATGATGAGTCTTATCAGCTTTGAATCTGCTTTCATAAGGTCATCGGCAGGCACCTCCACTACATTTGCAGGCTTTTTCTTTATCACTATGATAGTTATCACACCTATGACAATAACTATGAGAACAACCAGTATCCACCAGTAAGCCCTTACCGTCTGCTTGATTCCCTCTGCTGTAGGATTAAGCCCGTCCTTAACTTCAAATTTCACCTTGTTGGTCTTTATCGTATTTTTCTCCACGGAATCATCTTTAATATTCTTACATTCCAATGTATATGAGCCTGTATAAAATTTATCTTTAAAGAACAATGTGTATGTATGTTCCTGTTCATTTACGGTTATGTCTGATATTTCCCATACTTTTCCGTCTTTTCCTTTGAATCTTACAAGGTAATTACTCTTATCCTGTGCACCGGTAAGTTTTTTTGTAGTTCCATCTTCAATCTTTACTTTTATTGAATTGTCCCCTGACTGTTCTATGCTCTTTACTTTCGGTCGGTCAGTATCTTTCTGGCTGTTTGTATATTCAAACTGTCCCTCTTTGTCTAAAGCTGCTTCTTTTGTCTTTCCACCGGATTTCATAACAATGTTTAACTTTGACTCTGACAACGATAATGTTTTGTTACTTCCGTCAACGGCTCTGAAATTTAATACATATGTCTCATCAAACAATATCCTGTTGATTTCTTTAAATCCTTTTTTTACATCCTTTGTGCTGCTGCAGTCCTTATAATAACCTCTGCTATAGTTCTCATTAAGAATATTTTTCTTTGTATTTTTTATCTTGCTAAGATTTGGTTTTGAACTTACATTTTTCAGCAATACCGCATAGACCGGTACTTTAGACTTCTTTACTGCCGGATTTACATTATAATCTTCCTTATCTTTTCCGGCACTGTCATCCTCTCCGTCCGTAATAAGAAACATAACTGTTCGCTCTGATGAATTATCAACTGTCGTAAGTTTTTTTGTTATCGAACGGTACAGCACCGTATAATTTTTATTTCTCTTGAGCTTATTTATCTTTTTAATATCTTTGTCACGGCTTTTTTTGTCCGACTTTCCGTCTGCCTTAAAGACTTCAACCTTATTTCCGTGTTTACTGTCAGCACCTACCGTGTAAAGTTCCATCTTGTCAATCTTTCTTATTTTCTTACAAAGATATTCTACGCTCCAACCTATGTTAGGGTGAAAAACAATCGATTTATTATTTTTAAATACTGCCATAATACAATAACTTGGTTTACTCTTTTGGCTATTATAAAAATATAATTTATTCTTTAATGGATGATTTTTTATAATTTTCATCACATTTTCATATGGCTGTCTTGTTAAAAAGTATTTTGTTTTTTCCTCAAGATCGCCATAATTTTTTTCTTAATTTCATGACTTAACAGATTATAATTTGCAGTAATCCCTGCTACATCCCATTTAGCTATTTTATTATTCGATGCAAACACATTATAATAAACCCTTCTAGATATAAAAAATAATATTCTCTGTCTAAATAATTCAACATCTCCGTTATTTAAATATTCTAAAGTAATTTTATCGATTTCTTTTCCATATTTTTCTAATTTTTCTTCAGCAATTCCAAACTTGTACTTTTTATCACTAAATTTAAATAAATATCCAAGATAAGTAAATTTTTTTAAATTATCATGCATATATTTTGTATAATATTTTTCCTTTTCTTCATTTAACTTTACTCTATTTCCAAACATTTCTTTTGCAATTTCAATTATTCTTTCTCTTATCATTTCCTGTTCAACATCTTTATTAAAAATTAATAATCCATCATCCACATATCGTGCATAAAAAATAAGGCCATCTGAACTAAAAGTATATTTTATTTTCCTATCAAAATATTTTCCAGCTATTTCAACAAACACATTAGATAATGCTAATCCTTGATAACAATATTGATTTTCATCAATATATCTTTCTAACAAATCTTTTATGTACTTTTCAAAAAAAACATCTTTAATATGATTGTTCCATATTATTTTGGCATCAATTGTTTCAAAAAAACTTTTAAAGTCAAATTTATATACTGTATAATTTGTTAAACGCTCTATTTCTTTTATTAAACTAAACAATTCTGGCATAATTTCTGATCTATTAGGATATTTTACATTAAAAATTAAATCTAATTTTTTCTTCAAAAATTTAATAATAATATACTCCTCTGTTTCTTTGTCAACTGTATATATTTTTCTTATTTTATCATCCTTCTTTATCTTTCTATGCTTTATAATTGGATTACCAAAATTAAAATTACTAGCCTTCTTCATCTTATAATATAATTTATTTTCATTATCTAATTTATATTGAAAATAATTGATTTCACTTGGCTCTATAGCAGTTAAATACAATACTTTTAAAAGTTCTGTTAGTTGCCTATCAGAATCATAATATCCCCAATTTGCAATATATTGCCTATCACAATATGAATCATTGATAATATTTAAATATTCACAATTACTTTTTGCACTTTCAATTACTTTATTTATATAGTAATTTGTAATAGATGGATTATCATTTTTTATTTGTGTCTTCATATTTTGTACCGCACAACTATTATCATTATATATTTCATAGCAAAATAGATACATACTTGCAAAATAACTTCCCACCTCATCATCATATAAAGTTAAAATATGTCTTCTTAAATTTTGTATAAAATTTTCTTCATTTTTATTTTTTATATTTTCATATATTTTACTTAATTCACAATC
>ERZ832317.3819-NODE-3819-length-15285-cov-2.542416_pt1 | contig 15285 bp, 9 predicted proteins | sample MGYA00519695_ERZ832317 | MGnify/ENA primary metagenome ERZ832317 (study PRJEB31850, sample SAMEA3708726) | human gut metagenome | biome: human gut; feature: human-associated habitat; material: faeces | place: China | collected 2014 ...
ACACGGATTATGAATTGAACGGTAATAATCGGGATACCTATCCGGGTGTGAATGTAGCATCTCAGCGCAACTGGGTCACATTCCGGCAGTTTGATCAGGCGTTGAGTGATTATTATCGAGAGAAGAATGTTTCCATTCCGATCTATACAGGCCATTTTCAGCCGAGTATTAATGACTGGGGGTTCCAGTTCAAGGATATCAATGGCACATTGAAGCTATATGGAAGTGATGACCATAATAAATTCTTTTCCACAAACAACTCTTCTATTGATGCGGATGGAAATCGGGAGAAATATGCATATGCAGCACAGGGACTTGTAAATGCGGCACTTTCCAATGGAACGCTGATGACTGCAAACGGCGAGAGTCCAGAGCCCCATTTTGACGAAGCGTTTTTGCTTGGAAAGAACAGCAAAAATGCGGTACTGGGTAAGGTCTATCATAATGTATCATTCCCGTTTAAAAAGGAAAAGGATAGAAATGGAGTAGACTATTGGTGGTTTGACAGCAGCAAAACGACACTTGCGATGCAAAAGGATCCATCCACCGAAGAATATTACCTGAAAGATACAGGGAACCAAGGTTGGGCGAAAAATGTAAACAGCACCGGAACTACTGGTGGAAATGATGGAGTATCAACAACGTATGGTTTTTTCCCCTTTAACGAAGGCACTACTGCGGAAAGCGGAAAGAATTACAACTATGGATTTGGTACAAAATTAGAGATTAAATTCCGCCTGACAAAGGATGGAACGGTTCTGGGAGAAGACAAACAACCAGTGCCGATTACCTTTGCGTTTTCCGGAGATGATGATGTATGGGTATTTATTGATGGAAAACTGGCACTGGATGTTGGCGGAGCCCATGGAAAGGTAACAGGAACGCTGGACTTTAAAAATCTGGAGGCAAAAGTAAGTAAGGTAAAGAAAAGTGCGGCAGACGGAGCTGCAGGAGATGCAGGCACCAATAAAACAACAGACTTCACATTGAAGGGGGATAAACAAGACGAGCATACCCTTACCATGTTCTATATGGAACGCGGTATGTGGGAATCTAATATGATGATTGCCTTCAACTTCCCGGATGATAACGAGTTTGCAGTAGAAAAACAGGTAGATAAAAGTGACGTAAATGCCCTGTTTGCCGATTCCTTTGAGGATGCCTCTGTATTCCCCTTTACGATCCAAAATCAGGCGACACACTATGGAGCGAAGGACGTAGAAAGCGGAGCAACGGCAAAAAATCAGACATTTAACAGCTTTGAAAGCAATTCACCAGAATTGACGAGTAGCCCGGATAATACATTTGAATGGGTACAAACCTATCAAGATCGAAGCGGTGTTGCCCACTGGTATGCACCGTTAGAGGATACGACCGGAGAGCACAAAGACTCGAGATTTGGTACTATCCCATATCAATCAATCGGATCTCTAGATGCGTCAACGACGAAAAAGTATCTGGATTTCAAGCTGTATTATGATTATGACGACAATCCAACAGCGAAATGTATTTATCTGGAGCTGGTGGATGCAAAAGGGAATAAGACAGGAGACTGGTTATCCGGAAAGCTATACGGAAACACAACTCTTAAGGGAAACGAATGGAATACTCTGACGGTTGACTTAAGCAAATTAACCGCTGAGGCTGGTTTTGATTATAACCAGATAAAATCCATCAAATTTAATTACAGCTATCCCAGAGACATATATCTGGATGACTTTGTATTCCGTTCCGGCGTGCAGGTAACGCAGCATATCGGATTTGAGGTGGATCAGAGTCAGATTCCGGATTATGGTTCTGCTACATCCGGAAACCTGGTGAAGCCAAAGGGTGCAGTCTATTCTCTGAGCGATTCCTCCAGTACGGATACCGGCATGATTGAAGAAGATGGAACCTTTGTACTGGCGGATGGTCAAACCGCAACCTTCCGAAATCAGTTCCGCCGCGGCAGCTACATTTCCGTGAAGGAGGAAATAGATTCACCTGCATTTGATACAAGCTGGAGCCTGTATGAAAACGGACATATAGTAGACAAGGTAACCGGAACAGGAAACAAGGTAACGATTACGCCAGAGCAAAAGGTTTCCAACGTACGCGGAACGCAGATCAAGGATGGCAGAAAAGAGGTATGTACGCCGGAGAATAAAAACACCGGACATACTTTGACGCAATGGGCAAATCAAGGTCAAACCGAGGATACCATCGTGTTCCGTTCCTACGATAATCCGGATAATGAAACCGGTGTTACAAAATTAAAAGCGGTATTTGTAAATAAAGTAAAGGTTGGTTCCCTTAAGATCAAAAAGGAGAAGACGGAGGATTCGGACAAACTGACCGGAACCTATACCTTTCAAATTAAATTTACAAATGTCGCTGGAATGTCATTGGAAAAAGGAGACTCCATTACAACAGAAATTCGCTTAAAGCAGGGACAATCCCATACGATTAAAGGAATTCCCATCGGAACAGATTATGAGATTACAGAAGTAAAACCGACAGATGGAACTACCCTGAAGAAGGTTTTGATCAGTAACGATGGAACAAAATTTAAAGATGATACATCCTTTAAAGTAGATAAAGGCTCCGTAAACGGAACCATTACAGCGGATGCAACAAATCCTGTTGTAGAATTTCAAAATAATAACAAACCGACCGGAAACATCGCTGTAACCAAAAAATGGGAAAAGACAGATGGCACTGAGATTACGGATCTGAGCCAGCTTCCGAAGAGTATTTACCTGCAGCTGCAGAGAAAAGAGAGCGGTCAAGAAGCTGCTAATTGGAAAGCGGTTGACTATTCCGGCAATATCTCAGGGAAAAATTGGGTTGAAATGACGCCCAATTATAGTGGCTGGTCTTATACCTTTACGAATCTGGAACAATATGTGAACAGCGCAGCAGACCCTAAAGTCCAGTGGATCTATCGGGTTATGGAAGTGGATGCTGAAGGAAACGAGATTGCTTCCGACGGGACATACACTGTGGGTGGAAAAACCTATCGAGTGACCTATTCCATGGATGCTTCGACAGGCAAAACAGATCCGACCTCAGCGGGTATTGACCTTACACCTGCTTCGCAAGAAACCGACAAGCAGCCAACGGTGAATATGACAGTGACCAATACCTATTTGGAAGAGCTGAACCTGAAAATTACGAAAATGGGTAAAAACACAACGGAAGGTGGAGGTTTGCTTTCCGGAGTAGAGTTTAAGCTGGAAAAGAAGGATTCGACTGAAAATTGGTTTGAACAAGCCGGTAGTCCGAAAAGTACTAACGAGGACGGCATTGCCACCTTTGAAAAGCTCAGTCAGGGAACCTACAGACTGATAGAAACAAAGGCTGCAGAGGGCTACAACCTGCTGAGTGATTCGATCTTAATTGAGATTGATGCATCGAATCAGGTGAAATGGAAGATGGAGAAGGAAACAGATGACCACTGGGAGCCAATAACTATAGAGGGAGACAATGTAATTCCTCTCACCATCTACAACACAAAGCAGCTGATCCTTCCTGCAACAGGAGGATCAGGGTTTGGATTGGTTACTTTGGGAGGCATTGCGCTGATGGCGCAGGCAATCCTTATGGGTACATACTTCACGCTGCAATGCAGAAAGGGGGACGATAAGCTTCGGAAGAAGAGATAATACCCCCGGAGGTATGAAACAAAGGCTGTTGGAACAAGGGCTTAAGTCCGGCAGCTGCATAAGGCGAAAACCTTAGAAACAAAGTACGGAGCGAAACGTACAAAGCAGGAGAAGTAAAAATAATTCGGCTGTCCCAAACACAAAAGGACAGCCGGACAAAAAAAGGAGAATGGAAACAATGAAGAGAATGAAAAAGCTTCTGACAGGGCTTCTGACCCTGGGAATGACATTGTCGATGATGACAATGACGGCATTTGCGGCTGGCCCCACGACTGGCACGACGGAAAAAATGCCGACGATTGATTTTGATGTGAATAAAACAGGTTCGATTACGATTCATAAGTATGAATACAATGGAACAGATGGGGTAACAGGAACTGGTGCAGATAATCAAACTCCTCCGACAGGCGCGGAGCCGTTAGCTGGTGTAACATTTAAAATCACTAAAATTGCAGAATTAAATGATTATTATGGGACAGATGCAAAAGCATTTCCGACGGTAGAACAAGCAAAAACAATGACTTCGATCGGCACCCCTATAGTACAGATTACTGATGAAAACGGAGAAGCAAAATTCAATAACTTATCTTTGGGTTTATATTTGGTTCAGGAAACAGACGCTCCTGCCCAGATTACAGGAAAAGTAGGAGATTTTCTGGTGTCTATTCCTATGACAAATGCAGATGAAGATGATTGGCTGTATGATGTACATGTGTATCCGAAAAATAAAAGTACATACGGTGGAGTTACCTTGCAGAAAAAGGGACAAATTGGCTCAAAAACTCCAACGAAATTAGAGGGTGTTCAGTTTAAGCTGGAAGTAAAGAGCGCTGATGGTACAACATGGATACAGGTTACTAAAAATAATAAAGGTGTAGATATTGGATTAAGTGGAATTTTAACAACAGGAACAGATGGAAAAATCACTGTTGAAGATTTGGCACCTGGAGACTACAGATTTGTAGAGGTAAAAGTTCCTGACAATACAGGTTATATTGCAGATCTGAAGACGGAATATAAATTTACAGTAGCTAAAGAAAAGGGGACAGATTCAGATGGAAATGAATATACAGCAGGCTCTATTCTTATAAACGATAAATACGTGGATACAACCCAAGAGCCGATTTCGGTTACAAACTACAAACCTGATGTAAAAAAGGAAGTAAAAGACAGAACGAGTGGCGATTGGAAAAATAATTCGGACTACAATGTTGGTGATACAATTCCTTACAGAGTAACAGTAGACATTCCAGAGAATATTGCAGAGCTGAAAACCTTTATCTTAACGGATACACCTACACATCAGACATATGTAAATGGTTCATTAGGGATTTACTCGGAAGAGACTTGTACTACAAACATTTTGAGTGGGAAGTATACTGTTGATACTGCTAGCAACGGCTGGAAAATCGTATTTACTCCCGCTGACCTTGCATCCTATGCAGGAAGCAAAATCTACATCGCCTTTAATATGACATTAGATGAAGGTGCAGTTGTAGGAGCTGGTGGTGCTGATCGTAATGACAACAAAATTAAATTGGAATACTCCAATAAAATTTTCCCGGATACTGAGACTGGAACTCCTGGAACAGACGAAATCACAGATGAGATAATTATTTATACATTTAAGATTGCTGTAGAAAAAGTAGATGCAACTAATGAAAATACGAAGTTGCAGGGAGTAACCTTTGATCTCTACAGAAAATTGAAAGATACTGACACCTCTGGAGAACTGAATCCTGTAAAAGGATTAACTGGAAGATTTGAAAAAGTAAACAAATCCGCCGCTTTAATGACAGATGACAATGGTGAAATCTTTGTATCCGGTCTTGCTAAAGGTACTTATTATCTTGTTGAGACAAAGACAAAGGATGGTTATAATCTGTTAAAAGCACCGGTTGAAGTTAATATTGTGACGTCATATAGCTTAACATCAACTACTAAAACTGAAACAAAGGATGGAAAAACAACGACAACAACTACTATAACGAATGGAACGACAGACGCTGGTGTATTCACAACCGTTGTCAAGAACAGCAAAGGCTTCACCCTTCCCACCACCGGTGGTATCGGTACCTTCGTATTTACCTTCGCTGGTATTGCCATGATGGCAGCAGCAGTGATCCTGCTGATCACCGGCAAGAAGAAAAAAGCAGAGTAATTCAGACAGATAACTCTTTTGTTATCTCTTCTATGTATACTGCGAAGCTGTTGTGAAGTACAGCTGCAATTTTATCAGCAACGGGTCTGTATCGCGTTTCGTGTGGCGCAAACAGATTCCGGCACAGGACGGGGGTCACGTCCCGCCCTGTGCATCGCTCCTTCAGAACCCCCTTTCCCCCTGAAAGGAGCGATACTGCGGTGATCGCCGTCGGTCTTAGAAACCGGCTGCGGCTGCGGTAATCGGGAAAGAAAAATTTGGGATTTTCTTTTCCGTGTTGTGTTTTCCCATTCCCTTCCTGAAAAGGACATCCGGGCGCTCTCCCGTGCCCTTGGATGTCCACGAAAAAACGGCGCAGAGAAAATGCAAAAGCGGCGGCTGCCGCAGGCCTTTGATCTGTGCCTTTCCTTATAAAATGTCCGGAGGTTACTGTCATGGATAAAAAAAGAGCATGGTTTATCGCGATATTGTTTTTTTCAGGTCTGTGTCTGACTCTGTATCCCTTTGTCAGCAACCTGATCGCCCAGTCCCATGCAAGTCAGGCGATCGCCGCCTATGATGAGCAGGTTGCAGAGATGGATCAGGAGCAGATCGATGCTGCCAAGGAAGCAGTCCGTAAATATAATGAACAGCTCAATGCAGCGGTGGAAGCCAGTGCCATGCAGGGAGAGGATGGAATCAGCTACCTCGATCTGGTGGATGTGGGCGAGAGCATTGGCTTTATCGAAATTCCGAAAATTGACGTATATCTTCCTATATACAGTGGAACCGGTGAAGATGTGTTGCAGAAGGGCGTCGGTCATCTGGCGGAGTCCTCCTATCCCATCGGCGGTACAAGCACCCATTCCGTGCTGACCGGTCATCGTGGACTGCCCAGTGCGGTTTTGTTCACGGATCTGGACAAGCTGGAGGAGGGCGATGTGTTCTATCTCCATGTATTGGACGAGGTGCTTGCTTATAAGGTAGACCAGATCAAGGTTGTGCTTCCGGAGGAAACCCAGGACATCGGGATCGTGGAAGGAAAGGATTATTGTACCCTTGTTACCTGCACACCCTATGCCATCAACACCCACCGGCTGCTGGTTCGTGGCGAGCGGACCGAGTACATCCCGCCGGAGGAGCTGGCAGAACAGAATGCAGTGCATGAAGTACAGTCCCAGACCATCACGAAGCGGATCGTGGATGTATGGCCGTGGCTGGTTGTATCCCTGCTGATCGTGGCAGGTGTGGAGGGATCTATTTTCCTGCTGATCGTGAAACGGCAAAGAAGCCGTGGAGATGTCCGGGAAAAACGAAAGAAAGGCAAAAGGAGTCAGTCATGCAGGAAAACAAGGCGCAGAAAGTAATTGAAGAAGTAAAAAAAGCATTTATCGGAAAAACAGAGTGCGTGGAAAAGCTCATGACCGCCATTCTTGCCGGCGGACATGTGCTGGTGGAGGATGTTCCGGGAGTGGGAAAAACAACCCTGGCGCTGGCCTTTGCCAAGGCAATGAATGTGGCGCAGAACAGAGTGCAGTTTACACCGGATGTTTTACCGACTGATATTACAGGCTTTACCGTATATAACAGGGAAAAGGATGGCTTCTTTTACCGTCCCGGCGCAGCCATGTGCAATATTCTTCTGGCGGATGAGATCAACCGTACCTCTCCCAAGACCCAGGCGGCGCTTCTGGAGGTAATGGAGGAGGGCAGCGTAACCGTAGACGGCGTGACCAGACCGGTACCGTCTCCCTTTCTGGTCATTGCTACCCAGAACCCTGTCGGCTCTGCCGGAACCCAGCTGTTGCCCCAATCCCAGCTGGACCGGTTCCTGATCTGCTTTGGGATCGGATATCCCGATGCCGCAGAGGAAATGGATATTTTAAAAAGCCGCCGGAGCGGAAACGGGCTGGAAGATGTACGTCCCGTCATCAGCAGTCAGGAGCTGATGGAAATGAAAAAAGAAGTCGAAGAAGTGTTTGTACACGATCAGGTATATGACTATATCGTGCGTCTGGCTCAGGCCACCAGAAACAATGACGCACTGGAGATTGGGCTGAGTCCCAGAGGCTCTCTGGCGCTTTTGAAAATGGCTCAGGCGAGAGCCTATCGGAAAGGCCGCAGCTTTGTGATTCCGGCGGATGTTGCGGCAGAATTTCAGGATGTTGCGGCCCACAGGGTACAGCCTGTATCAAGCTCCGGAATGGATAGAGTCCGTGCAGCAGCTGTGCTGGAGCGGATCTTAAAGGAGACCCCGGCCCCTGCTCCGGAGAAAGGGTGAAGCCTTGAAGGAAAAAGCAATTTATATAGGAGCGGTCGTTCTGACTGCTATCTGGGGCGTAGCTGCTCCCGAGGGCTTTGCTCCGTTTTTGCTGGGCTTTGAACTGCTGTTGGCGCTTTCCATGTGGATTCTGGTTCAGATCCTGGCTGGAAAGGTAGAGATTGTGCCGGAGCCTGCAGAAGAGACGGTGGGGAAAAAAGAGCCCATCGTCCTTCGGGTAAAGCTGAAAAATGCTTCCCTGCTTCCGGCCTCCTGTGTGGCGGTTACCGTCGGCTGGCGGGATCTTCTGGATAACAGCACGGGCACCGTGGAAAGCATGGGAATGGCAGGTGGAAAAAGGACCGGTGTGCTGGAATTTTGCATCCCGGTGAAGTATTCCGGTGTTTACGAGTTCTGGATCCAGTCGGCATCCGTGCGGGACTGGCTTCGGTTATGGTCAAAGAAGCTTTTGATCACAGATAAAAAAGTGCAGGTGTTGTCCGTGCCTCTGGTACATCAGGCGGAGGAATGGATTCCTCCGGCACAGCTCGCCTCCGGCGGGGATTCGGATCAGCATTCCCAAAAAAAGGGCGGAGACGATGGCTCGGAGGTATTCGAGGTTCGTGCCTATCGGGATGGAGATCCGCTGCAGAGAGTGCATTGGAAGCTGACTGCAAAGACCGGAGAAATGCTGGTGCGGGAATTCAGCCTGCCGAAGCGGGAGGTGCTTTTGCTGCAGGTGGATCTGTATCATCCGCCTCAGGAAAAGTGGGATCATTGTAAATTGGAACGGCTGCTGGAGCAGACAGCGGATTTTTGCTGGAGGCTTTTGGCGGCAGAACAGGAATATGAGGTATTCTGGCAGGAGCAGGAGCAGCTGTGCAGAATGCAGATTTCCAGAGTCCAGGAGCTGTGGGTCTTTCTCAAACGGCTTTGTCTTACCGCCACAAAGGAAGAGCTGGAGCAGAATGGAAAGCAGAGCCAAAAGCAATCTGCCGGGAAAAATAAGTATCCGGCAGAGGATCTTTTGGAAAAGGGCAGAGGCAGCGGTGTAACAGAGCCGGTAGTCGGCGGGCAGCTCTGGAAAATAGATGCAGAAGGAACAGTCAGGCAGGTGAGAGGCAATGAAGAAAGGGCAGGAGCCGGGACAGCTGGATAAAGAAGCGGTAGGCAGGATCACCTGTCGGATTCTACAGGAAGAAGAACCCGGCGGTATGCTGGTCAAAAAGCTGTGGCGGCTGGCTGGTATGCTGATCTGTCTGCTCTGCCTCACCGGTGGTCTTTGCAGCGCATTTCTCAGTGGCTTTGGAATCCGATATTTGGTCCCTGTTTTTTGGATGCTTCTGATTGTCTCGGTGCTGTTCTGGATCGGGTTTTCCAGACTGCCCCTGGAAGGGGTGTATCGGCTCCTTGCAATTTTGGGAACTCTGATCGGCGTAAGCCTTTTGCTGTTGTTGCTGCAAAAGGATGTAATCGCCGGGTATATGTCTGCTGTAAACGGAGTACGCAGCCGGTTAAATGAGGCCTATGACGGTACCCTTGCCCTGTATCAGGCGTCAGCATCTGCGATGCAGATGACGGTATTTTTCGGGTTTATCCTGTTTTTGCTGGCGGGGCTGTTATCTGCCGGGATCTGTTATCGGACCAATCCGGCAGTGGTTCTGGCAGGAGAATTTCCGGTGCTGGCAGGGATCGGAATTGCCGGAGGGACACCCCCCTTTTTCAGCTTTTTTCTGATCCTGTTGGGAACCCTTGGAATGCTCAGTGCCGCCGCCGTCAGTCGGGCGGATCAAAGGGATCAGGACACTGCCCGTCAAGCAAGGCAGATGACAGAGCAGATGAAAAGCAGTGTCAATGTCTGCCTGCTTTTGCAGGCTGTAGTGCTGTCGCTGTTGGCGTTTGTGCTGGTGCGGCCCCTGACCAATACCCTGCTCCAGGCACAGGAGGCAGGGATGAAGACACAAAACGGTGTGCTGCAGGCAGTCTGGCAGCTGCTTCCGGCGGTTTCCGGAGGGAGGCTGAAGCTTTCCGTTGAGGGAGTCGGCGGAGGGGTATCGGATGGCACACTGACAGATCAGGATGGTTTTTATTTTGGAAAGGTACAGGCCCTGAAGGTCACGGTTTCGGAAAAACCCTCAGAGACAGTGTATTTAAAGGGCTTTATCGGCACGGATTACACCGGGACAGCCTTTGAGGAGGCAGACGGGGAGAGCTTTGTGCAGGCGGCATCCTTGTGGAAGCTGGATGGAAATGTATCCCTTGGGGTGGAAAATCTGCCCTTTCTGCGAACCTATTATGCGGAAAACGTGGTGTTTACCGGAGAGGGAGACGATGCAAAGCCGGAGCTTGCGGCAAATGCAGCCTCCTCTGCTGTGACCCTGCAGGTGGAAAATCTGGCGGCAAATCCGAATTATACCTATGTTCCCTATGGAGCATTTTTAAACGATTATTATCAGGTGCTGGGAGGTGACGGCGCACTGGCAGGTCAGAGCGTCCAGCAGGATATTTTTTCCTGTTATCCCAGAAAGCAGCTGGAGGAGGTCTTAGAGGACTGGAACGAAACAAAGCAGCAGGAAAGCACTCTGGATCAGGCGGAAAGCGCCTATGCCGCCTATGTGCAGGCACATTGCAGCAGCCTGCCGGAAAATCTCAGTTATTTGCAGGAGAAATTTGACCTGGAGCTGGAAACAAAGGAAAGTGCAGATCCAAAGGAAGCAGAAAAAAACTGGGAAAAGATCAAAACCGCAGTGGTTTCTGAGCTGGCAGGAAATTATGAATTTGTCCGGGAACCGGAGGCTGTGCCCGAGGGGAAGGACTTTGTAGAATGGTTTTTAAAGGAATCCAAAGAAGGAAATTCCGTTCATTTTGCAGCGGCGGCCACCATGCTGCTGCGTGCCTGCGGGATGCCGGCACGATATGTGGTGGGCTATGCAGCGCCGGCAAGTCTCTTTAAAGGACAGGCGGACGGCAGCTATCAGGCTGTTTTGGAGGATGATAACGCCCATGCCTGGGCAGAGGTCTACCGGGAAGGAATCGGATGGACCGTAGTGGAGGCGACGCCGGGCTTTGCCGCTCTGGTAACAGAAAGTGACGGAGCCTCAGGTCAGAAGGAAGCAGACAGCCCGGACACCCCGGTGGAAGTCTTTGATCAGGAAGACACTCCGGAGGCGGAGACGCCTGGGATCGGCAACAGAATATTCCGGGTGGTGAAAAAAGCACTGGCGACGGTGGCTCTTCTGATCACTGTCTGTGGGATCCTGGCAGTCATCCGGAGGCATATCCTCTGTAAACGACGGAAAAGAGGAAGAAAAGGAGAAGCTCTGGGAGAGCAGATCCAAAGAATTTATCGAAGCTTTGCCGCTCTGCAGAAATTCAACAAAAAAAGTGTATGCAGCTGTCAGGAGGAGCGCTTTGCAAAGCAGCTTGGAAAGAAATATCCGGTATTTTCGGAGAAGACAGCGCAGAAGCTGGCAAATATCGTGCTGAAGGCATGCTATAGTGATCAGGGGCTGACGAAAAAAGAGTGTCAGTTTGTGCTGGATTGCTATGAAAAGCTTGCAGAAGCTGTATCAAAGGAGCTGTCGCCGGCAAAGCGTCTGGCGGGAAGCCTGATCTTTTGTTTTTGGTAAAGCGGAAGGGAGAAGTGCATGAAACGAAAAATTTTGACAGTCCTTGCCATCCTTCTTGGTCTGGCAGGGCTGGGTGTCCTGTTATATCCCTCCGTCAGCAACTGGATGGAACAGGCAAAACAGCGCAGGCAGATTGCAGCCTATCAGGAAGCACAGGCGCAGATGGAGCAGGAAAGGCGGGCTGCCCTGCTGGCAGAAGCCGACCGGTATAATCAAAAGCTGGCAGAGCTTGGCATCAGCTTCGATATGCTGGGAGAGGCAGAAAAGGAAGCACTTTTGATTGACGGAAAATCCTATGAGGAGCTGCTTTTGGCAGAGGACAGCGGTGTGATGGGATATCTGGAAATCGAAAAAATAAAGCTGAAGCTTCCCATTTATCACGGAGTATCGGAGGAGGCGCTGGAAGACGGAGTCGGTCATCTGGAGGGAACCTCCCTGCCGGTTGGCGGAGAAACGACCCATGCGGTTCTCTTTGGTCATCGGGGGCTTCCCTCGGCAAAGCTTTTTACCGATCTGGATCAGCTGGAGGCAGGAGATACCTTTCAGATCACGGTGCTGGATCGTGTGCTGGTTTATGAGGTGACTCAGACAGAGGTGGTGCTTCCGGAGGAGTTAAACGATTTGGCAGTAGAGTCCGGAAAGGATCAGGTCACACTGGTTACCTGTACGCCCTATGGAGTCAATTCCCATCGTCTTTTGATTCATGGAGAGCGGGTGCAATAGATTGCGATAGATGGAGATTGTGATAGATAGAGAACAGGAAACTTCATTGTCGGTGGGGTGCAGGAGCGTATCCGGCAGGAGAAAGGTAGGCTGCAGCTGCAGCAGAAAGTGAGGAAGAAAATGAAAGGAAGAAAAATCCGGATCAGACAAGGGGTGAAGGGCTGGCTGCTTGCGCTGGCCATGGTATTATCCCTTTGCAGCGGCTGGAAGCAGGACGTCTGTGCACAGCAGAGTCAGAGCAGCTCGTCCAATTTGATGCAGGACGTGGATACGGACAAAAAAGGCTCCATCGAAATTCTCTTTGACACTATGCAGGACGAACCCGTTGCAAATGCAGAGTTTACCCTGTATCAGGTTGCAGCAATGGTGGATCGGGGAGGATATACGGTGCTGGAGCTGACAGGGGGCTTTGAGGGCAGTAACGTGCAGCTGAAAAACCTGACGGCACAGCAGTCTAAGGAGGCTTCGGCAGCACTTTTGGAGTATCAGAAAGCAAATCACATTTCCGGGGATACGAAAAAGACTGATGCAAACGGAAAGCTCAGCTGGACAGGGCTGCAGACCGGTCTGTATCTGCTGGTTCCGGGTCAGATGCAGAAATACAGAACCGATCCGTCTCTGATTTCAATCCCGACGAATCTGAACGCCCAGCTGCTATATGACATGTCGGTGAATCCCAAGGCCGAAAGGATTCCGGATCTGGTATATCCGCCGGAAGAATCCGAGGAACCCTCTACGCCGGAGGTGAAAAAGCCGCCGAAAAAGACAGAGACCATCGTTACACCGGGAATCACTCCGGAGCAGAAAGCACCGGAGAAGCTGCCTCAGACAGGACAGCTGCGCTGGCCGATTCTGGCACTTTCCGCAGTAGGAGCCGTATTGCTGTTTCTTGGATGGTGGATCGGTCGAAAAAAAAAAGACTGTTCCAGGGCTCTGATGGGGCTGGGGATCCTTCTGGCAGCAGGAGCAGTGGGGATCTCCGCGTATAATATCTGGGACAGCAGCCGTGCGGAAGCTGCGGTGGAGGCGTCCCTGGAGGCCTATGAAGAAGAGCTGGCTGCTGTGGAGCAGGAGTCGGAGGCGCTTCCTGTGGATGAGAACAGCGGGATGACCTTTGTGGAGGCAGACGGGCTTTGCTGGATTGGCGAGCTGGAAATTCCGTCCCTGCAGCTTACGCTGCCGGTGGCGGATCCCTGGAGCTATCCGTCCCTGAAAAAAGCGCCCTGCCGCTACACCGGCAGTGCAGAGGAAAATTCCCTGATTATTGCCGCCCATAATTATAAACGGCATTTTGGCAATATCGGACTTTTGCCGGAGGGTGCAACGGTGAAGTTTACAGCGGTTTCGGGCGACGTATACGAATATGAGGTAGAAAAGGTAGAAACCTTAAATCCCTATGCAGTAGACGAGATGCTGTCCGGTGACTGGGATCTGACGCTGTTTACCTGTACCTATGGAGGAAGAAAGCGTGTGACGGTCCGGTGCAGCCTGGTTGGATGAAGAGGCAGAGAGATGGAAAAAAGAAGCATCCGCAGAAATCAGCGGCGACAGGCTGTCAGGGTCGCTGATCTCTGCGGATGCTTTTTGCATCAGAATGTTTTGAGGATTTCAGGGAAATACAATAGAATGCACCCTATGTGAGCATTCTATTGTCATGAATAATAGAATGCACGCCATGCGAACATTCTATTGGCATGAAAAAAAGAACCTCGATCTCTCAAGGTTCTTTCTGTTAATCGGAGTGACAAGACTTGAACTTGCGGCCTCTTCGTCCCTAACGAAGCGCTCTACCACCTGAGCCACACCCCGATGTGCCGTATTTCTCAACCGGACAAATGATATGATACAGCATAATTGGACAGAAGTCAACACTTAATTTGAAAAAACTTCACAAATTAGGTTTTTCTGTTACAGTTCACTCGTACCGTTTGAGCTGTTCATAAAAAATTAAGGGTTTCTTTCTTGCAAGAAATGGAAATATAGACTATATTAAACGGACAAAAGGCAGGCACAAAAAGGACAGGCGGTAAGCTCGGAGCAAAGGCTCCCTAAAGGATCCGATAAGCTGTCTGTGATCTGCAGAATGGAGTGAACATGAAATATTTCTGGTTGACCATAAAGAAGATGTTTCGTTTTTTATTAAAGCCCTTATCCTTTGTACCGGCGCTGTGTGTGATGTATATGATCTTTTCCTTTTCCGCCCAGACTGCGGACGAATCCGGACAGCTGAGTATGCTGGTCAGTGAAAAGGTGGTGCTCCTGTTGGGAAAGCTGACCTCCGGCAATCTGGATACCGCGCAGGTGGGAGTGTATGCAGATGAGATCCATTTTCTCATAAGGAAGATGGCACATTTTAGCGAATATCTTTTGTTGGGGCTGACACTTTCTCTTCCCTTGTATGTTTATCGGCTGCGGGGCTTTTGGCTCGTGCTCGCTGCAGGACTGTTCTGTGCCGGGTTTGCCGGTCTGGATGAGTATCATCAGATGTTTGTGGCAGGACGCTCGCCGGCGCTTCGGGACGTGGCGATCGATACGGCAGGAAGCATCACCGGAATTTATATGACAAGGATCATCGGATTTATTGGGAGAAAAACGATATTTGCACCCCTTTCGATGGAAAAGCGCAGAGAACGGAGAAAACGGCGCGCAGGGGCGTAGGGATGCGATGTTTTGCCTGTAGGAAAGCGAATGTGCTTATACAAATGATTTTCGTGTATTTCACAAGCGTTATCCTTCTTATTCTGTTTTCGGAGCAAAAAATAACGCCCACATTTTCTGTGAGCGTTACAGCTGCAAAATTGATTTCAGATACAAAAAGCGGCATAGAGAGGAATGATTTTTTTATTGTCCTCAAAGCCGAAGTTTTTGGCGGAGAGCTTGATTGCATAA
>ERZ832317.3842-NODE-3842-length-15215-cov-8.017018_pt1 | contig 15215 bp, 10 predicted proteins | sample MGYA00519695_ERZ832317 | MGnify/ENA primary metagenome ERZ832317 (study PRJEB31850, sample SAMEA3708726) | human gut metagenome | biome: human gut; feature: human-associated habitat; material: faeces | place: China | collected 2014 ...
AGATACCCCTCGCCCAGCACATTCTGGCAGTACAGCTTGAAGCCGCTCTCGCTCAGGCCGAAGCCATCGGCCAGCGCCTTGGCCGTATGCCGCACCGAGAGATCGCGCAGCACAAGCGTTTCGGTTTCGCGCACCAGCTCGACCTGCCGCGCGGGGCAGCGGGCGGCCTCGGCATCATCGGGCAGGCGCAGCAGCTCATACAGCAGCCGCACCGCCGTGTAGCGCAGCTCGCCCGGGGTGGCGTACTCGGCATCGCTCCACTGTTCGTCCAGAATGTCGGTGATGGCCTCGCTGACCGGGCAGCAGTGGACGCCGTCCCGGCAGAAGTAGTCCGCAATACCGCCGATCTCAAGGCCCATCACGGTCAAAAAGCTGTCCGCCTGCACGGCGTCCGGGTCGATGAAAAGCTGCAGCCCCTCATACTGGCCACCCGGCAGGTAGAACGGCTCATCCGGCGCAGCAAAGCTGACGGCGGCGTGTGCCTCTGTCACGATGGCGTATTCCTCCGGCCCGTCGGGAATGGCCCGCCGCCCGGCGCGGCAGAAGTCAAAGACCAGCAGCCGCGCAGCCTGCACAGGCAGCGGCGCAAGGTGGTTGTCCAGCCGGGTAAAGCTGAGCCAGATCCCCCCGGCCAGCGTATGCAGCCCCTGCGGGGTTGCCTTTTGTTGTCTTTCCATGGTTATATTATAACAAATAATTTAAAATTCCGCAAATTGTGCTTTCCAAAACGCAATGTCAAAAGGAACAATTCAGCTTATATTCAAAGAATTATCCGTTTTATGTATTGCTAAAAGGGTAAAATGTGCGAAATCGGAAAATTGGCATTTTCTGACATTTTACGCCGTAAGCGCTGCTTTTTAGTTCGTAACCGGCACATCGAGGCCGAACTCCAGCGGGCGGAAGCGCGGGCAGACATTCTCCGATATGCAGATGACCGAGGCCGCCAGCCGGCTGCCGATCTCACAGGCCTGCGCCAGCGTCTTGCCGTAGGTCAGGCCGATGACCGTGCCGGCAAAAAAGGCATCGCCCGCGCCGGTCGTGTCGATGACATCGACCTTTTTGGCCGGGACCGTGCCGCACTCGCCGCCGCTGCGGGCGTAGACGGCGCCCTTGTCCCCCATCGTGACCACCATGCAAGGGATGTTGGCGCTGTGTACATTGCCAGCCAGCGTGCGGCACATCTCGTCCGCGTCCAGCTCCTCATAATTGTCTGAGAACATCAGCCCGGCCTCCTGCTGGTTGCAGACAAAGCAGTCGATCTGCTGCAAAAAGTCGCGGCGCTCCATCGCAATGCTCATGTTGGACACCGCCGCATAGACCTTTTTGCGGTACTTTTTGGCAAACTGCAGCACCTGCTTGACGGTCTCCTTCTCAAGGTCCAGCTCAATGGCGATGCCGTCACAGTCCGCAAAGATCTCATCGCCCTGCTCCTGCAGCAGACGGGTCAGCGGCGTGGTGTCGGGCCGCTTGGAGATAGCGGCGCAGACATCACCGTCATTGTCAAACACGGCCAGCCATGTCCCCATGCCGTCCGGCACGCGCCGGATGTACCGGGTATTGACCTTGTGTCTGGCCAGCTTGTCGATGACATCCTGACCGGAGCCGGTTTCATCCACAAGGCTGACAAAGGTGGGGCGCAGCTCCACATTGGCAATATCCTCGGCCACATTGCGGCAGACGCCGCCGTGTACCTGCTCGACCCGGCCTGCGTTGCGCCCGCCCGGTATGTAGGTGGACAGCGGATACCCCTTAATATCCACAAAAACAGCGCCGATCACAACAATACCCATGGTAAAGGTCCTCACTTATATAATTTTCAGACTGTCAAAAACTCTTGTAGGGGCGAGCATTGCTCGCCCGTGCCCGTTTGTCTGTGAAAAGCCTCCCCGGAAACCGCGCTGCTGCGTCAGGTTGGCGGGCGACCAATGGTCACCCCTGCACATTCAACAGGTCAAGCATGTGATTTTTTGACACGCCGATATGATTTTACCTGTATTTTACCATAAGTCCGACAAATACGCAAACACAGGCCGCCCCCGCATTTTGTATCCCAAAAGCCCCCTTGACATCTGTGTGCGCATACGGTTTAATAGGAGCAAACGGAGGTGTTCGCCCATGAAAAATCAAACGCAGAAACGCGCGTTTTATGTATTGACCGGCTGCATTGCCGCGCTGGCGCTCTGCATTGCGGCGGCGCTGGCGCTGCTGTGCCGCACCCCTGCCGCGCAGGATGTCAGCATCCCCGGCACGCGGGGCACCATCTACGCCACGGTGCAGCTGCCGGGCAAGCTGGCCCGCAGCGGGGATATGCCGCTGGCCGTGCTTTGCCACGGCTTTACGGGCAGCCGCGCGGGTGACGGCCACTTTGCCCCGCTGGCGCAGGATCTGGCCGCGCAGGGCATCGCCACGGTGCGGCTGGATTTCCCCGGCTGCGGCGACAGCACGGAGCCGTTCACCGCGTATACGCTTTCCCACATGGCCGATGATGTTGAAAGTGCGATTCTGTACATGCAAAGCACCTACGGCACCGGCCCGACCGCGCTGGTCGGCCACAGCATGGGCGGGCGGCTGGCCAGCCTGTACCCGCAGCAAAAGGGCGGCATCGCCGCGCTTGTGCTTTGGAGCCCCGCCAACGGTGCCGGGCTGAACGGCCTTGAATTTTTGAACATCGATGATTTCTCCGCAGTGGAAGCCATGGCCGCCGAGGCCGAGGCCAACGGCAGCGTTACTGCCTGGGGGGTCGAGCTGAGCGCGGCCTATATGGACGAGATGCGCACCTCTGACCCGAACGCCGCCCTGCGGGAAAGCGCCCTGCCCACCCTGCTGACCTACAGCGGCAGCGAGGGCATCCTGAGCAGCACCACTCAGGCCGAAACGATCGCCGCCGTACAGAGCCTGCCGGACGGTCAGGTCGTGCTGGACCCCTTTGCGGCCGGCAACCACAACTATCTCAGCGATGACCCTGCCACGGCCGCCGCCCTTGACAAGGCCCTGCGGCAGACCACCGTCCGGTTTTTAACACAGTACCTCGGGTAAGGCAGCGTTTGCCAAATCTTTTGTTAAATCGCACAACTTTGGCCTTGACGCAGTTTTACTGCAGTGCTACTATTATATAGTATGTCTTATAACACAGTAGCTTTGAGAACGAGGGGCCGCCCTATGAAACACCCGCGCAAGCATCTTCTCTGTCTGCTTCTGGCTCTCTGGCTTACCGGCGTGCTGCTGGCAGGCTGTGCCGCAGACACCGCCGACGCAAATGCTGACCTGCCGGTCATCACCGTCGGCTGCGATAACTACCCGCCTTTTACTTATGTAAACTCCGATGGAAAGCCTGTCGGCATTGATGTGGAGCTGGCCGATGAGGCCTTCCGCCGCATGGGCTACCGCCCCGAATTTGTCACGATCAACTGGGCCGAAAAAAACGAGCTGCTTGAAAACGGCGTCATCGACTGCATCTGGAGCAGCTTTTCAATGAGCGGCCGCGCGGACGAATACACCTGGGCCGGGCCGTATATGTACAGCCATCAGGTCGTAGCCGTCATGCCGGACAGCGACATTCAGACGCTTGCCGATCTGGCAGGCAAGACGGTGGTCGTGCAGGCCACTACCAAGCCCGAGAGCCTGTTTCTCGATGGCAATGACCCCCGCATCCCCGAGATACGCGCGCTCCACTCGCTGCAGAAGCGGGAGCTGATCTACAGCTACCTTTCCAAGGGCTACGCCGATGCCGTGGCCGCGCACGAGACCTCGATCCTGCAGTTTATGAAGGACTACGGCGTCGAGTTCCGCATCCTTGAGGAGCCGCTTGAAGCCGTGGAGCTGGGCGTTGCCTTCTCTCGCAGCGATGACCGCGGCATTGCGCAGGCACTCTCCGCCACGCTGGAGCAGATGCAGGCCGACGGCACCACCCGCAGCATTCTGGCAGGCTACCTTGCAGATCCCGACAAATATCTGGAGGCAGACGGCTATGCAGACTAAACCCCGCCGCACCATCCTCGGCTTTCGCCTGCTGACCGTTGTGATCGGTCTGCTGCTTCTGCTGATCATCGGCCTGTATTCGATCCGGACCGACAACTTTGAGGGTGAGCAGAATTTTGCCAGCCGTGTGGACTATATAAAGGATCAGTGCGATGACTACACCAGCCTGTCGCTGGCCGCCGAGTCCAAGAGCATGCTGCGCATTGCCGAGGCCTGCGAGCAGTGTGCGCGCGATATTCAAACCGGCACCGATGCGGTTGAGGCGGAGGTGCTGTCCCGCTGTGCGGAAAACCACTACCTGACCGGTGTAGCCGTGCTGGACCGGGACGGCAATGTAGTGCAGTACTTCAGCAAGGAGGGGGCGCTGCCGCAGCAACTGCTGCAGGAGCTGGCCACCGCGCCGCTGCTGGATGTGGCCGACCACCCGAAAAAGACCTACTCCGTCCGGCTGGTCTGTGACGATGACTCCTACCTTGACCTTGCCGCATCGGCCCGAACCGATGCGGACGGCATCGTAGCGGCGTTCTACCACACCCCGACCGACTATGTACACAGCTATAACCTCAACTGCCAGCATCTTTTGGCGGGCTTCACGACCCCCGGCGACGGTACCCTTGTTGTGGCCCGCGGCGATTCGATCATCGCCTCCAATGACGAAAGCCTGCTCGGGCTTGCCCCCGATGCTGTGCTGCCGCTGCAGCTTTTGCGTGAGCGCGGCCGCTTTGACCAGATGGTCTATGTGCGGGATGCTGACATACACTTCCGGGGGTATTTCGGCTATGCCACGCAGGGGCGCGACTTCTATGTCTACGCCTACCTGCCCGAGGGCACGATCTACACCACGACCATCAAAAACCTGATGTTTACCTCGGTGGCTTATCTGCTCATCGTGCTGATGATCGAGCTGGTGCGCCGCCGCACGCTGCAGAACTATCAGCAGGAAAAAGCCCGGCAGGAGCACGCCTATCAGGCCTCGCTCGAGCAGGCCGCCCACCGGGCCGAGGCTGCCAACATCGCCAAGACCGAGTTTCTGCAGCGGATGAGCCATGACATCCGCACCCCCATCAACGGCATACGCGGCATGATCGAGATCGGCAACCACTACAGCACCGACATGGCCAAGCAGGCCGAATGCCGCGAAAAGATCTGGGAGGCCTCCGGCCTGCTGCTTGAGCTGGTCAACGAGGTGCTGGACATGGGCAAGCTGGAGTCCGGCGAGATCGTGCTGGAGCACCGCCCCTTCAATATGGTCACGCTGCTGACCGGCCTGTGTGATGTACTGGAAAAGCAGGCCGCCGAGCGTGGCATCACCATCCGCTGCGAGGACATCGCACTGCCCCACCCCGACCTTATCGGCAGCCCGCTGCATGTAAAGCGGCTTGTGATGAACATCATCTCCAACGCCATCAAGTACAATAAGGACAACGGCAGCATCACCCTGACCCTGCATGAGCTGCGCAGCGAGGGCGACAAAGCCTGGATTCGCTTTACCTGCGCCGATACCGGCATCGGCATGAGTGAGGAATACCAGAAGCATCTGTTTGAGCCGTTCACGCAGGAACTGCTGGACGCCCGCTCCACCTACGGCGGCACAGGGCTGGGCATGCCGATCGCCAAGGCCCTTATTGATGCAATGGGCGGCACCATCGAGTTCACCAGCCGTCAGGGCGAGGGCACGACCTACTATATCACGCTGCCCTTTGCGGTCGACCACGCAGCGGCACCGCAGCCGCTGCCCGGCGCACCGGCTGACCTTTCGGCGCTGCAGGGCAAGCATATCCTGCTGGCCGAGGACAACGACCTGAACCTTGAGATCGCCGAGTTCCTGCTGCAAAACGCCGGTCTGCGCACGACCGCCGCCCGCAACGGGCAGGAGGCGGTGACGATTTTTGCCGCGTCCGCCCCCGGCACCTTCGATGCCATTTTGATGGATGTCATGATGCCGCAGCTGGACGGCTACGAGGCGACCCGCGCCATCCGCGCCCTTGACCGCCCTGATGCCGCAGCGATCCCCATTTTTGCGATGACGGCCAACGCCTTTACCGAGGACCGCCGCCGCGCCTATGATTCCGGCATGAACGAGCATCTGACCAAGCCGCTCGAGCCGGACACCCTCCTGCGTACCCTTGCAAAATACCTGCAGCCGTGACCCGCCTGCAGCACCAAGGCCCTCCCCACCCGGGGAGGGCCTTTTTCATCGGTTCTGCCTGCGGAAGGCGCTTGGCGACATGCCCAACGACTTCAAAAATACGCGGTTGAAGCTGCGGATCGTGCCAAAGCCGCATTGCTCCGCCACCTGGGTGACCGGGATGCTGCTGCCCTGCAGCAGCATGGCCGCATGGCTGACCCGGTACTGGTTTACAAAATCCTGAAAGCCCGTGTGCAGCCGCTGGTTGAAATACGCCGACAGATAGGTATAATTATAACCAAGGTCGCGCGCCATCTGCTCCAGCGTCAGGCTGCCGGTATAGTTCTGCTGCACATAGTTGATGATGCGGGCCGACAGGTGGGCGTCCGCATCCTGCTGGGGGCGCGGGCGCAGGGGGCACTGCTCCAGCGCAGCACCGCAGATCATGTACAGCCCCGCGAGCTTTTTGCACCGGTTGTTGCCCTGCCAAAGCAGCTCCATCAGGGGCGCAGCCTCGATGCGGAACACCGGGTTTGCAAAGGCCCGCTGCCCCAGCTGGGCCGAAAATTCCGGCACCCAATCGTCAGAAAATATCCACAGCACACTTTGGGAGGCCCCGTTTGTGTGGTAACTGTGGATCTGGTCCGGCAGCACCAGCAGGGCCTCGCCGGGGTGGATCTCAAAGGTATCCGTCTCCAGCGTACAGGTCAGCGTCCCGGCCTGCACGGTCAAAAATTCATAGCTGTGGTGCAGATGCGCGGGGAAACTGAAATTGTGGTCACGCTGGCAGTAGAGATACCCCCGCCGGTCCGAGCGCTCGGCCTCGTAGATCAGCATTGTATGCACTCCTTTTCGACGCAAAATCCAAACTTATGTCTATTATTTTATACACTCTTTCTTGCCAGTGCAAGGGGGTAACAGGTAAAATAGTCTTAAAAAGGAATTCTGTTTAAAAAAGAATTCTGTTTCCAAGAAGGAGCAACCGCTATGTATTACATCGGCATTGATCTGGGCACCTCCGCCGTCAAGCTGCTGCTGATGGACGAGACCGGCCGGATCGACAACATTGTCAGCCGTGAGTACGGTATCGCGTTCCCCCACCCCGGCTGGAGCGAGCAGGAGCCTGCCGATTGGTGGGACGCTGTCTGTGACGGTATCCCCGCGCTGCTGCGGGGCTTCGATGCCTCTCTGGTCAGGGGCATCGGCGCAGGCGGCCAGATGCACGGCCTTGTCGTGCTGGATAAGGCCGACAAGGTCATCCGCCCCTGCATCCTGTGGAATGACGGCCGCACCCAGAAGCAGGTCGATTACCTGAACAACGAGATCGGCAAGGATAAGCTGAGCCGTTACACCGCCAACATCGCGTTTGCCGGCTTCACCGCGCCCAAGCTGCTCTGGCTGCGCGACAACGAGCCGGAGAACTTCGCCCGCATCGAGAAGATCATGCTGCCGAAGGACTACATCAACTACAGGCTGACCGGTGTCCACTGCACCGACTACTCCGATGCCTCCGGCATGCTGCTGCTCGATGTCGAGCATAAATGCTGGAGCCGCGAGATGCTGGACCTCTGCGGCGTGCGTGAGGCGCAGCTGCCCAAGCTGTTTGAGAGCTGGCAGCCTGTCGGCACCCTGACCGCCGAGGCCGCCGCCGGGCTCGGTCTGCCGGCCGATGTCATCGTCTGCGCCGGCGCGGGCGACAACGCCGCTGCGGCAGTCGGCTGCGGCGCGGTGGGCGGCGGCAGGTGCAATATCTCGCTGGGCACCTCCGGCACCGTCTTTATCACAAGCGACACCTTCGGCGTTGACAGCCACAACGCCCTGCACAGCTTTGCCCATGCGGACGGCGGCTACCACCTGATGGGCTGCATCCTCTCCGCCGCAAGCTGCAACAAGTGGTGGAATGAGGATATCCTGCACACGCAGGACTTTGCCGCCGAGCAGGCCCCCATCACCCCCGACAAACTGGGCGCGAATGATGTCTACTTCCTGCCCTACCTGATGGGTGAGCGCAGCCCCCACAACGACCCCGCCGCCCGCGGCGCCTTCCTCGGCCTGCGGATGGACACCCCGCGCGCCGCCCTGACACAGGCCGTGCTGGAGGGCGTGGCCTTTGCGATCCGCGACTGTGTGGAGATCGCCCGCGCGCAGGGCGTTGAGATCGCCGCCAGCACCCTCTGCGGCGGCGGTGCCAAAAGCCCGCTCTGGCGCGAGATTCTGGCCAATGTGCTGGGTATCCCCCTGACGCTGCCCCAGACCGAGCAAGGCCCCGGCTACGGCGGCGCCATGCTGGCGGCCGTTGCCTGCGGGGCATATCCCAGCGTGCAGGCCTGTGCCGATGCACTGGTACACGCCAAAAGCACAACCGAGCCTGACCCCGCAATCGTAGAAAAATACAACGCGCGCTATGCCCTGTGGCATACGCTTTATCCCGCACTGAAGGCGTCCTACGCCGCAATGGAGGCACTGCAATGAAGATCTATTCGGTAAATGACCCGGAATTCAAGCCCTACGGCCGTGTTGTGACCGGTCTGGAGGCCGCCAAGGCCGAGATTCTGGCCGCGCTGGCTTCCACCCCGCTGCCCGCCGCAACGGATTATGTCCCAGAGGATGAGCGCCTGCAGGAGCTGCCCGCCGCCGTGGAGGTGTCGGAGCACCTGTTCGGCGGCATGCCCTGCCAGCTGGGCTGGTGCAACGGCCACAACACCGCGCTCAACTGTCTGGAATATCACCGCGACAGCGAGTTCAACCTCGGCACCGAGGATTTCATCCTGCTGCTGGCCCGGATGGAGGACATGGAGTACGGCAAGCTTGACACCGCCAAGGTCAAAGCCTTCCGCGCCCCGGCCGGCACGCTGGTCGAGGTCTACGCCACGACCCTGCACTACGCGCCCTGCCATGTCGATGCCGACAAGGGCTTCCGCGTGCTGGTCGCACTGCCCAAGGGCACAAACACCGCCAAGCCGGACATGCAGAACAACGGCGGCGATGACCCGCTGCTGTGGGCCTGCAACAAGTGGCTGCTCGCCCACGCCGAAAGCACCGAGGCCAAAGCCGGTGCCTATGTCGGGCTGGTCGGGGAGAATATCCATATCTGATTCTTGCCGCGCCGCAGGGGCCGGAGATGTCCGGCCCTGTACATACAAACCGCAACCCATTCACGGGCAGCAAACGCAATGCTGCGGGGCGGGCATGCCCGCCCCCTACAGCGCATCACATAAAAGGGAGGAAACCACCATGAAATCCACCAACATTCCTGAGGTCAAGCTCGGCATTATCGCCGTCAGCCGTGACTGCTTTCCTATCGCACTGAGCGAAAAGCGCCGCGCCGCCATTGCGGCCGCCTGCCAGACCAAGGGCGTTGCCCTCTACGAGTGCAAGACCACCGTGGAAAACGAGCATGACATGCAGAAGGCCGTTGCCGAGGTCACCGAGGCCGGCTGCAACGCACTGACCGTCTTTTTGGGCAACTTCGGCCCCGAGACCCCCGAAACCCTGATCGCCAAGTTCTTCGACGGCCCCTGCATGTTCGTGGCCGCCGCCGAGGGTGACGGCGACATGATCAACGGCCGCGGCGATGCCTACTGCGGTATGCTGAACTGCTCCTACAACCTCGGTATGCGCCACCTCAAGGGCTATATCCCCGAATATCCTGTCGGCACCGCTGAGGAGATCGCCGACAAGATGGCCGAGTTCGTCCCCATCGCCCGCACCATTCTGGGCGTCCGTGACCTGAAGATCATCACCTTCGGCCCCCGCCCGCAGGACTTCTTTGCCTGCAACGCACCCATCAAGGGCCTGTACGAGCTGGGCGTTGAAGTGGAAGAGAACAGCGAGCTGGACCTGCTGGTTTCCTACAAAGAGCATGCAAACGACCCGCGCATCGAGGATGTCTGCAAGGACATGGCTGCCGAGATGGGCGAAGGCCACTACTATCCCGACCTGCTGGCCCGCATGGCTCAGTTTGAGCTGACCCTGCTGGACTGGGCAGATGCACATAAGGGCAGCAAGAAGTACGTTGCTTTTGCTGACAAGTGCTGGCCTGCATTCCCCTCTCAGTTCGGCTTTGAGCCCTGCTATGTCAACTCCCGCCTGGTAAGCCGCGGCATCCCCGTTTCCTGCGAAGTTGATATCTACGGCGCTCTGTCCGAGTACATCGGCATGTGCGCTTCCGGCGATACCGTTACCCTGCTGGACATCAACAACAGCGTGCCCCAGTACATTTACGATGAGGACATCGCAGGCAAGTTTGATTACAGCCTGACCGATACCTTCATGGGCTTCCACTGCGGCAACACCCCGGCCTGCAAGATGTGCAACGACCGTGCCGTTAAGTATCAGCTCATCCAGCACCGTCTGCTGGAGCCGGCCGGCAGCGATCCCGACTTCACCCGCGGCACCCTGGAAGGTGACATTGCACCTTCTGACATCACCTTCTACCGTCTGCAGTGCGACAGCGAGGGCAACCTGCGCTCCTACATTGCAGAGGGCGAGATCCTGCCTGTTGCTACCCGCTCCTTCGGCGGCATTGCAATCTTCGGCATCCATGAGATGGGCCGTTTCTACCGCCATGTTCTGGTCCAGAAGCGTTACCCGCACCACGGCGCCGTTGCATTCGGCCATTACGGCAAGATCCTGTTTGAGGTCCTCAAGTTCCTGGGCATTCAGGACATCGCTTACAACCAGCCCAAGAGCCTGCCGTACCCGACCGAGAATCCGTTTGCCTGATCTGGCATAAAAAGCTGAACCACAATCCAGCAACAAGAACGGAATCCACTATTTTGTTTCGGTAACAGTCACGATACTGTTAAGCGTAGGGAAGAACCGTAAGAAAACAAAAATCTAGGGAGGAACATTATGCTGAATCCGTCCGAACTGAAAAAGATCGATGCCTATTGGCGTGCCAGCAACTACCTGGCAGCAGGCCAGCTGTACCTGCTCGATAACCCCATGCTGCGCCGTCCGCTGACCCGTGACGACGTGAAGAAGAAGATCGTTGGCCACTGGGGCACCGTGCCTGGCCAGAACTTCGTTTATGTTCACCTGAACCGTGTCATCAAGAAGTACGACCAGGATATGATCCTGATCTCCGGCCCGGGCCACGGAGGAAACTTCTTTGTTGCCAACGCTTACCTGGATGGCACCTACTCTGAAGTTTACCCCAACATCAGCCGTGATGAAGAGGGCATGAAGAAGCTGTTCAAGCAGTTCTCCTTCCCCGGCGGCATCTCCAGCCACGTTGCACCCGAAACTCCGGGCTCCATCAACGAAGGCGGTGAGCTGGGCTACTCCATCGCACACGCATTTGGCGCTGTGTTCGATAACCCGGATCTGATCTGCGCAGTTACCGTTGGCGACGGCGAAGCTGAGACCGGCCCCCTGGCCACCAGCTGGCAGTCCAACAAGTTCCTGAACCCCGTGGGTGACGGCGCTGTTCTGCCCATCCTGCACCTGAATGGCTACAAGATCTCCAACCCCACCATCTTCGGCCGTATGACCCATGAAGAGATGGAGAGCTTCTTCCGTGGATGCTCCTGGAAGCCGTACTTCGTTGAAGGCGACGACCCGATGACCATGCACGAGAAGATGGCTGAGACCCTGGATACCGTCATCGAAGAGATCCACGACATCCAGAAGCGCGCCCGTGCTGGCGAGGATATGGGCCATATCCAGTGGCCTATGATCGTTCTGCGCACCCCGAAGGGCTGGACTGGCCCGAAGGTAGTGGACGGCAAGCCCATCGAGGGCACCTTCCGTGCACACCAGGTGCCCATCGACATCACTGTCGGCACCCCGAACCAGGAAGAGCACCTGAAGCAGATCGAAGAATGGCTGCACAGCTACCATGCTGAGGAACTGTTCGATGAGAACGGCACTCTGATCCCCGAACTGCAGGAACTGGCTCCCACCGGCGACCGCCGTCTGGCTGCCAACCCGCACGCAAACGGCGGCAAGCTGCTGCGTGACCTGCGCACCCCCGATTTCAAACAGTATGCAGTGGATATCCCGTTCCCCGGCTCTGTCGAGAAGCAGGATATGATCGAGCTGGGCGGTTACATCCGCGACGTGCTCAAGCTGAATGCTGATGCTAAAAACTTCCGCATCTTTGGACCTGACGAGACCATGTCCAACCGTCTGTACAAGTGCTTCGAAGCTACCCAGCGTGATTGGAACTCCACCATCATCCCGGGCGATGAATTCCTGGCAAACGACGGCCGCATCATGGACTCCATGCTGTCCGAGCATATGTGCGAAGGCTGGCTGGAAGGCTACCTGCTGACCGGTCGTCACGGCTTCTTTGCTTCCTACGAGAGCTTCATCCGCGTGGTGGACTCCATGGTTGCACAGCATGCTAAGTGGCTGAAGGTTTGCAGCCAGCTGCCCTGGCGCCAGAGCATTGCTTCCCTGAACCTGATCCTGACCTCCAACGTATGGCAGCAGGATCACAATGGCTTCACCCATCAGGATCCCGGCTTCCTGGATCACATCGCCAACAAGAAGGCAGACGTTGTCCGCCTGTACCTGCCGCCGGATACCAACTGCCTGCTGAGCTGCTTCGACCATTGTGTCCGCAGCCGTGACTATGTCAACGTACTGGTCACCTCCAAGCATCCGCGTCCCCAGTGGCTGACCATGGAGCAGGCTGTTAAGCACTGCACCCAGGGCGTTGGCATCTGGGATTGGGCTTCCAGCGATGCAGGCGAAGAGCCGGATGTCGTCATGGCCTGCTGCGGTGATACCCCGACCCTGGAAACTCTGGCTGCTGTCACCATCCTGCGCGACGCAATGCCCGAACTGAAGATCCGCGTTGTCAACGTTGTTGACCTGATGAAGCTTGAGCCCAACACCAAGCATCCTCATGGCCTGTCTGACGCTGATTACGATGCTCTGTTCACCAAGGATAAGCCGATCATCTTCGCATTCCATGGTTACCCGACCCTGATCCATGAGCTGACCTACGAGCGTACCAACCGCAACCTGTCTGTCCATGGCTACCAGGAGGAAGGCACCATCACCACGCCGTTCGATATGCGCGTGCAGAACGAGATCGACCGTTTCCACCTGGTTAAGGATGTCCTGCAGCACCTGCCGCAGCTGGGCAACAAGGGCGCTTATCTGATCCAGCAGATGAACGACAAGCTGGTTGCTCATAAGAACTACATCCACGAAGTTGGCCAGGATCTGCCTGAGATCATCGACTGGAAGTGGCATCTGCCTGAGAACAAGTAATTTGTTCTGAACCCTTTGTTTACTAACCCCAAACCCTGAAAATATGCCGCCCGCCGCAGCCCCCGCAAGGGGACTGCGGCGGGTGGTTTTTTGTGCGCTGATATTTTCTTCTCTTGTGCGGGCTGCTGTGCATGCTGGCCCGGCAAAATAAAAACACCCCCGCTCCGGTGCGGCACTGCTTTGCAGCAGGCCATGCGCCGGGGCGGGGGTGTTATTCGTTACAACAAATCAAGCCTTAAGCGGCTTGTGCACAGAACTTGCAGCAGAAATTACAGCTGCGGGCCGGCAGAGACCAGAGCCTTGCCGTGCTCGTTGCCTTCGTACTTGGCGAAGTTCTTGATGAAGCGGCTTGCCAGGTCCTCTGCCTTCTTGTTCCACTCAGCAGCATCTGCATAGGTGTCACGAGGATCGAGGATAGCGGGATCAACGCCGGGCAGAGAAGTGGGAACCTCGAAATCGAAGTACGGGATCTTCTTGGTCGGGGCTTCGTTGATAGCGCCGCTCAGGATAGCGTCGATGATGCCGCGGGTATCCTTGATGGAGATACGCTTGCCAGTGCCGTTCCAGCCAGTGTTGACCAGGTAAGCCTTAGCGCCGCTCTTTTCCATCTTCTTGACCAGCTCTTCAGCATACTTGGTGGGATGCAGTTCCAGGAATGCCTGGCCGAAGCAAGCGGAGAAGGTCGGGGTGGGCTCGGTGATGCCGCGCTCGGTGCCGGCCAGCTTTGCGGTAAAGCCAGACAGGAAGTAGTACTGGGTCTGAGCCGGGGTCAGGATGGAGACCGGGGGCAGAACGCCGAATGCGTCAGCAGACAGGAAGATGACGTTCTTGGCTGCGGGTGCAGAGGAGATGGGGCGGACGATGTTCTGGATGTGGTCGATGGGGTAGGACACACGGGTGTTCTCGGTGACGCTCTTGTCGGCGAAGTCGATGTGGCCCTCGGCGTCCAGAGTAACGTTCTCCAGCAGAGCGTTGCGCTTGATGGCGTTGTAGATATCGGGCTCGGAGTCCTTGTCCAGGTTGATGACCTTTGCGTAGCAGCCGCCCTCGAAGTTGAAGACGCCGTCGTTGTCCCAGCCGTGCTCGTCGTCGCCGATAAGCAGACGCTTCGGATCGGTCGACAGCGTCGTCTTGCCCGTTCCGTTTTTCGCGATCAGCCCGATGCGCTGGCCCTCGCCGATGGCGAGCGAAAGGTTCTCGAAAAGCACCCGTTCTCCGAATGACTTGGTGAGCCCCTCGGCCTGCAGATAACTTGTCATAGTCCGGTCGTTTGTCCTTACAAAGTTAACGATCCGCATCCAAACGGCCAAGCGGCGGAGTGCGGATCGGCCGTTTGGATGTTCTTCGGATGCAGGGGCGGTTGGGGGGGCGGACTCGCGCTTTTGTCCTATCTTTGCCTTCGGGCGAGGTCCTGAAGCGTCGCCCGGACGGGATCCTGTCCGGGAATATTCGCGGCATGACCTCGCATAAAGTATCTATCGGAATGGAAATAGGGAAAGAGTCGTTGCTCTATTCGGAATGCTCGCGATGGGACTATGTCGATCGCTACCGGTTCGCGGTGGCGGATCCCGGCGACCGGATCGGGCTGTCCGATCTGGCGGAAGCGTTCGTCGGGCCGGGCCCTCGCTGGGTCGAGGGGCTGTTCGCGCTGCGAAACCGAATCGTGTCGGTTTTCGGGTTCAAGACTCCGGCGGCGCGAGGAAAGAATGCTGCCGGGCACGGTGGGGAATGGGAGTCGGGAGAACGGGTCGGGATATTCGAGGTACTTGCCCGCTCGACGGATGAGATCGTGCTCGGCGACAACGACCGGCACCTCGATCTGAGGGTTTCGCTGCTCGTGGAGCGGGGCGGCCGCGACGGGCGGGAAAAGACGCTGAGCGTG
>ERZ832317.3848-NODE-3848-length-15196-cov-5.207912_pt1 | contig 15196 bp, 10 predicted proteins | sample MGYA00519695_ERZ832317 | MGnify/ENA primary metagenome ERZ832317 (study PRJEB31850, sample SAMEA3708726) | human gut metagenome | biome: human gut; feature: human-associated habitat; material: faeces | place: China | collected 2014 ...
GGCAGCTTGCCCTCCTTAACAATCCACCTCGCCGAGCTGAGCCAGCTCGACCGCAGTTCGCCTGTGGCGTGAAAAAAATTGCGTTATTCTACAACGATAATTTGGTCGTTTCTTCTTGGCTTCTTTTCTGGCTGTTCACCCTTTGCATAGCCCAAAATGCAGCATCCAACACCGATTTCATCATCCGAAACGCCCCATTTTTTCAGCAATGCTCTGCCCTCCGGCAATTCGCTCATTTCCTTTGCCCGATGAATCCAGCAAGCACCCAATCCCAATGCATGTGCTTCCAACAGCATATTGCCAATGGCAAGGCTGCCATCTTCTACATAAGTATGCACATTCCGGTCAGCCAACACCCAAATGACAACTGGTGCTCCATAAAATGGGTCATTCGTCGTTCCCATAATATCAGCGTTCATCTTGGAAAGTTCATCCCGAATCTCCCGATTCTTGACAACAACAAACTTCGTTGCCATCCGACCCCTGCCGTTTGCAGCATACTGTCCAGCCTTTAACACTTTCTCGATATCCGCATCAGATACCATTTGGTCGGTATAACTCCGAATGCTTTTTCTGCTCATCATTGCTTCTAACATCGTCTGTTCCATGGTATTTGTCCTCCTATTTTCTTATCAAATCAACAACACCGCACAAAAATATGCGGTGTTGCGTGTATCAAAATTCAATTACAGCCCGTTATTGTTCCCACTTGTTGCACAGCTGGGTCAGCTGGTCTGCCATCTTTGCCAATTCCTTGTTGGAGTAGCCACGTGCATTCTGAATATAAGCAGTGACACGATCCAATGCAATTTGCAGGCGGTCATAGGTTGCAGATGCCTTTACAGACTTCGGCTTTTCCAGATAAACCGGCTCTGCTTCATGCAAGAACTGCCCACTTGCCACATCAAATTCTGTTCCGCTATAGGGTGCATAGGCAGAAATACCCTGCTCATTCAGCAATGCGGTGAATGTATCTGCAGCGGTTGTTTCTCCGTGAATGACAAAGACTTTTTTCACCTGCTGCACGTGCTGAATCCAAAGTTCCAGCCCTTTCTGGTCAGCATGGCCACTCATACCCTGCAACTGCCGAATCTGTGCGGCAACTTTTACCGACTCGCCGAACAATGTTACATAATTTGCACCCTCCAGCAATCGCCGTCCCAATGTGCCGACAGCCTGATAGCCGACAAACAAAATCGTATTTTCCGGCTTCCAGAGGTTGTGCTTCAAGTGATGCTTAATCCGTCCTGCTTCACACATACCGCTCGCAGAAATGACAATCTTGCTGCGAGTGTCTGCATTGATTGCCATAGAAGCTTCACTGGTGACCGCCGTCCGCAACCCAGATACCCCGATGGGATTTTCTCCACGCTGCACATAGGCAAGGGCTTCTTCATCAAAGCAGCTCTCCTTATTTCGCTGAAAGATTTCTGTCGCCTCAATGGCAAGCGGACTATCTACATAAATCGGGACATCCTGATACTTCCCAAGCAAATTCTGGTCTTTGATTTGCTTTAGAAAATACAGCAATTCCTGCGTTCTGCCCACAGCAAACGATGGAATAATGACGCTTCCGCCCCGCTGGAAGGTTTCCAGCAGAATTTGCAAGAAATCCTGAATATAATTCTTTGGCTTTTCATGCAGTCGATTGCCATAGGTGGATTCCATGATGACATAATCCGCAGTATCGGCATACTGTGGGTCACGAATCAAGGGCTGATGGAAGTTCCCAATATCACCGGAAAACAGCAGCTTTTTGCTGATGCCATTTTCCTCCAGCCAGATTTCAATACTGGACGAACCGAGCAGATGCCCCGCATCCAAAAACCGGATCGTAATGCCATCTGCAATGGAAATTTTCTCTCCATAAGGATGCGGAACGAAGTGTTCCAGCGACCCTAACGCTTCCTGCATGGTGTAAAGCGGTGTATAGATATCGCCACCGCTGCGTTTTGCCTTTCGATTTCGCCACTCTGCTTCAAATTCCTGAATGTGGGCACTATCTCGCAGCATAATCTGGCAAAGCGAAACGGTTGCCTGTGTGGCATGAATCTCCCCACGGAATCCGCCTGCATACAACAGCGGCAGCAAGCCAGAGTGGTCAATGTGGGCATGGGTCAAGAATACATAGTCAATTTCCGATGGAGCACAGGGAACACGGATGTTCTCATAGACATCTCTTCCCTGCTCCATGCCGTAGTCAATCAAGATGCGTTTTCCACACGCCTCCAGATAGGTACAGCTGCCGGTGACTTCATGGGTCGCACCAATAAACAACAGTTTCATATCGCTTCACACCTTTCTTTCCATCAATTTTAAAAAATATAGATTCTTATGCTTCTTTCTTGGTATACAGCAGGTACTTTCTTGCGAAGAAGTTCCAGAAGAATGCCACTGCTGTGGAAACGACCTTGCTCAAAATCTGATACAAGCTTGTCACATCTGCCAACGCCCAAGCAAACCCCTTTGTAATGCCGATGGTCAATAGCAATCCCACAACGCCAATCGCCGCAAACGAGAGAAACTCTAAAAAGCGGTTCTGCATTTTGGATTGCTTGAAAATCCAGAATGTGCTGAGAAAATAGTTGACCAGCAATCCGGCAACGAATGACAAGCCATTGCAGAGAGCTGCATAGCCAGAACCGGAAAAGGCCAGATAAAACAGCAGCGAGGACAATGCCCAGTCTACTATTGTTGCGAAACCGCCGACAAAACAATACCGGAAAAATTGAATAAATGTATTTTCTGTATCACCGGAAAATAACTTTTTGAATTGATGTTGCTTTAAAATTTGCTTGACTTCTGTCAGATGTTCTGTTTTCATGTTGAATGGTTCCCTTCTTTTTTGCAATGAATTGCAAAAGATTACATTTTACAATTCTTTCCATGGCAAGTTGTCGATTTTTCCAATGACAAACCGCATCAAAACGGTTGCATCTTTATCATCAAAAACGCCATCATCATAGCAATCTGCACATTTTGCGGCAGAATCTGACAATGTAATCATATTTGCCAATGCCTTATTGATAAAAATTGCATCAACCAGATCGACAACGCCATCCTGATTTACATCTCCATAATAAATATCAGCATCTGCTTCTGTAGTTGTTGTAGTAACTGGCTCAGATTCCGTAGTAGTAACTTCTGTTTCAGATGTTGTGGTAACTGGCTCAGATTCTGTAGTGGTAACTTCTGTTGTAGATGCTGTAGTAGCTGGTTCAGATTCTGTAGTTGTCGCATCTGTTACAGTAGTCGTTGTAGTGGTTGTGGTAGCTGTTGTAGTGGTTGTTACAGTTGTTTCTGCTGGTTTTGGTGTGCTGCCGTTCGGCTCTGTACCGCCAACCAGTTCACCACCAGCATAAACACAAATATAATCACTCTTGACTTCATTGCCATCGCCGAACATTTCCGAATCGGTCAATACTGGCAAATCCTGATAGCTCCAGTCGTTGGAGGCATCCCACTGGTCGCCATAGTACAAGCCAACGGAGCATTGATATTTCTTATTGGAATTTGCAATGGTATAGCCATCCCATGCCACTTCAAAATAATAGATATTCGGGTCATAGGATGCATCATACTGGAACGGCCCAGAAATTACGCCGTCTGCTGGTGCTGCTTCCGTTGCAGCCTGGTCATACAATTCTGTTGCTTGTACCAAACTTGGATCGGTCATTTCCTTTGTATTAAAGAAATAACGAACCGTAACATCTGTTCTCGGCGTAATGGAATCGGTCATGACTTTCATAGAAATCTTTGTTGTTCCTGCTCCGCCTGCACACGGGTTATTGACTGCAAATGCTTCAACCCAGTAGTTATTGCCGCCGCCTTCTTCTCCGTTGCTTTCTTCCTTCGGTGGGAAATCTGGCGTTACCTGCATGGAGTCATCGCCGAAATATGCATACAATCCGGCACTTGCTCCGACAAACGCTGCGTTGTAGTCAATGGTTACTTCGTTATAGATCCAGTCTGCGGTAACATCATTGTGCTTGTCGGAGGCATCCGGTCCACCAACCAATGCACCGTACAAAACATGCCGCTGTTCTCTGGTATCTTCTGCTTTGGTCAAGCCGGAAGCTGCACGGTGATGCGGATACTTTGCAGCATTTTCGCTATATCCGACAATGTAAGCCCGATTCATCGGGTTGTTGCCCATCAGATATTGCATCTGTTCTTTTGCCCATTCGCTGTATTCGGACGGCTTGCCATTGTTGTTGTACTTGTCATAAACCAGTGCACACAGCTGTGCAGCAGTATTATATCGGGCAGAGCCCCAGGTATTCAGCCAGAAATAGCCTGCCGGTGTAATCGTTCCGACACCGCCTGTCATATAAGTGGTGATTGCCTTTGCAACGGATGCCCAGCAATCCATTTCTTCATAGGGCGATTTTTCAGCAGCTTCCTTGTACTTTTCAATAAACTGCGGATAAACGTGCTCGCCTTCCTTGGCAGGCTTGTCCTCTGAAATTTCGCCTAAAATACACTGCACACCGTTCCACATATCATTCCAGCAATATACATAGCACGGTGCTGCATAGTAGTCATAATACGGGTAAATTTCCTGCAAATAGCTTTCATCGCCGGTGATTTTAAACAGCCATGCTGCTGCCCAGCAGTAATCATCTTCCCACTTGGAAGATACATAATAGGATTTCGGGCCATCTGCATTGTCACTCAGCTGCTTTTCATGGCTCTTTGCGAACTGGAACAGTGCTTTTGCATAGTCCAAAGACTGTGCTGCATAGTCTGGGTCAGTATCCTTAAAGTTCAAATAGTTGATTGCCAGCGAAGCAGCTGCTGAGGCAACATAATCGGTTTGCGGTTTGTCGCCTGTCAGGAAAAAGGCAGGTCTTGCCATGGTATCTACTTCCGGAGAGTTCCAATAAGCGTGGTCAATATCGCCATCACCCACCTGATAACAATGTGCAACGACTTCGCCATTTTCATCTCGGAACGTGCACTTCATCAGATAATCGTTAAAATACCGCAAGATTGTTTCAATATGGTCATCCTGTCCTGTCTTTTTGTAGGAATCCCGAAATTCATAATAGCCCCAGCCCAAGGTAGAAGCTGCATAGTTTTCCGGCATACCAAACTTTACATGGTCGCCAGCGTCATGGAATCCGCCGGAAACATCTACATAGCCATCACCATCCGGATCAAGAATGTCCCGATACTGGTCGATGAACGATTGCGACAAGTTCGTGCCGACTTTATCTTCTCCCATTGGCTGCAACGGCACTTGTGCGTCATAGGTATGACAGTTGCCACGCCACTGATAGCGGTTATTTTCGGCAACTTCTGTTCCGCACATATTGCCATCATAGAAATAAATGGAATACTGCAATGCTTTCGCATAATTATACTCCACATCGTCCGCAGCAGATGCCTGCAATCCGGACGGAACGCTGACCGCTGTCTGCAACAATACTGCTCCCAGCAATCCTGCAAGCAGACGTTTTCCAACATGCTTTTTCTGTTTCATTCTGATTTTCCTTTCTGTACCATTTGATCTCATAAAAAACGGATGAACTGCTTTTATTATACAGCAACTTGTATCAAAAGTCAATTTATTTTTTGCAATTTTACCAGGATTCTAACCAAAAAATCTGGTTGCTGCATCCGCTCTTTCTTAGAAAAATCAGATTTTTGTTCTATTTTTTATTCTATTATTCTAATTGCCCCGCTGCTCTCTTTGCATAGATCGTTAAAATCTCAACAGCATCTTCCACACCAATTCTTCCATCTCCATCCATATCCACCCGCTTTTTTGCAGCTTCTTCTGCAATAGGGTCTTCAGAATACAAATATGGCGTTTGTCCAGCTGCGATTTTTACATAATAGGTCAATACTTGCATAGCATCGTCCATGGAAACTCGTCCATCTAAATCCAAGTCACCCTTCAGTTCTGTTGTAACTTCGGTTGTCTGTCCCGTAACCGCTGTGGTTTGCGTGGTTACGCCAGTCGTTACAGTGGTAGCAGTTCCGCCATACTGGTGGGTAGTCGTCGTGGCCGTGATAAATTGCGGCGTTGTGGTTGAAATGATACTGGTTTCTGGTCGTTTTGTGGTTGCAGCGACTGTTGTTGTAGTAATGGCTGTCGTTGTTTCTGCTGCTGTTGTTATTTGACTCGTTTCCAATTTGCTTGTTGTTTCAAGTACTGTTGTTTGACTACCAATCGCTTCCGTTGTCGTTTCGGCTGTTGTCACCTGATTACTGGTAGCTTCTGTTGTTTTGACCTCCGTTTCAGTTGTGGTTGTTTCATCAATAGAAGCTGCTGTTGTCGTGGTTGTTGTAACAGTATCATCCAACTGAAGCGAATCAAATCCATTCAAGCTCACATATACTGCACCAGCTGTTTTTTTATAAAAACGAATCAAAAAGCCTTCTACCATAGAATAGGCTCCTACTTCCGCAGAATCTGTTTGATAGCCAAATGCATAATCTCCGATTTCTATAATCGTTTTCGGCAAGATAACGCCTTTCAAAGACGGGCAATCCAAAAATGCACTTGATTCCACTTGACGCACCCCATCACCGAATGTAACCGCTTCCAACTGGTCACAAGATAGAAATGCATAGGATGAGATAACAGCTGCACCGTCCAATGTCACTTCCTTCAAAGAATTGGCATCATAACAAGCATATGGCTCTATCGTTTTGACTGTTTCTGGAACGGTCAAAGATTGCAGCTGTACACTATCCTGAAATGCATAGCTATCAATTGCGATTACTGTTTCCGGAATGGTATAATTCAATCGTGCAATAGACGGCGGATAGAAAACCAATACTCGCTGATTGGCTGTCATCAAAACTCCATCGACCACTATATAATAGGGATTTTCGTCTGCAACTGTCACTTCTGACAGTGAAACACAGCCAGAAAATGTATTTGCATAAAGTTCAGAAACGGCTACTGGAATATGAATTCTCTGCAAGGAACTACAATTTTGAAAAGCATTGGCTTTGATTTTTTCTAAGGTATCTGGCAGCTGCACTTCCTGCAAAGCTGTACAATTTTTAAAAGCAGCTACAGAAATGCTGGTCAATCCTTCTGATAAGGTCACTCGCTGCAATGCAATACAGTCTGAAAAGACAGAATCCGGCAAAGTCTGCACCCTTGATGGAACGACAACTTCTGACAAAGACTGACAGTTGGAAAATGCCATCATGCCAATTCGTTGCAGGTTTTCCGGCAGTGCCATTCGTTGAATAGCGGTGCAATTCATAAATGCACCATCTCCAATTTTCTGCAAATTCTCTGGCAATGTGATATCATACAATGCAGTACAATTAGAAAACGCCATTGCTCCAATCGAAATGACTGACTGTGGCAATTCAATTTTGGACAGGGAAGAACAATCTGCAAACGCTGCATCTGAAATTAAAAAAACCGTATCCGGAATATCTGTCACTTCTCCATAGCGTCCACTAGGGCAGCGAATCAAAATGCTTTCGCTCTTATCCAACAGCAATCCATTTCTAACGCAATATGCTGGATTCTCTTCGGCAACCGTGAAAACCTGCAAATTTGCACAGTCATGAAACGCTGTGCTGCCAATTTCAATCACACTGGCTGGAATCACAACTTCTGTCAATTCATCCTGCTCTACAAACGCATCATCTTCCACACGTGTGACCGGAAAGCCGTCAATCTCTGCGGGGATTTCTAAAGTGCCCTGAATCGTTCCAGTATAACCGACAATTGTAATTTCATTTTCAGATGCCAGATATTGAAACTGCTCCCATTCTTGCACCTGTCCTATGTTTTCTATGACCGCTGCCGTGGTGGTTTCTAGGCTCAAATTCTCTTCCCACGCAGCTACACCATTCGGTATCACCAGCCAACCTTGCAGCAATACCAGCATGGATAATATACAGGAAATTCCTTTTTTCAAAAATTTTTTCATAAAGCTTTCTCCCTTCACAAAAAGCATCCCTTCTCTTTTTATTATACAGGATAAATAGGAAAATGTAAAGAAAAAATTGTAAATGTTCCGCTCCGAAAAAACGAGAAACGTGCCCGACAATCATTGTCGAACACGTTTCTCTTAGAGGAAAAAATGAGAAAAGAAATTATCCAACGTATGGAAGATTCTTAATATCTTCGTTGCCCAGAACAAACTTCATCAAAACAGTTGTATCCTTATCATCGATTGTTTCTGTTCCATCTTTCTGGTCGCAGTTTGCATTTGCAATTGCAATTGGTGTCAAGGTAATCAGCTGTGCCAGATACTTATTCAAACAGATTGCATCCAGCAGGTCTACCTTTCCATCCAAGTTGACATCCCCAACATTTGTACCCGGCAGAACGCTTCCGGAAGTTGTTGTGGTCGTGGTTTCGTCTGTAGTAGTAGTTTCTCCTGCTGTCGTTGTGGTTTCTTCTAGTGTTGTGGTAGTTTCTTCAGTTGTTGTCGTGGTTTCTTCTGGTGTTGTGGTAGTTTCTTCAGTTGTTGTCGTGGTTTCTTCTGGTGTCGTTGTGGTTTCTTCGGTTGTTGTCGTGGTTTCTTCGGTTGTCGTTGTGGTTTCTTCGGTTGTCGTTGTGGTCGTAGTTGTTTCTGTGGTAGTGGTTGTGGTTTCGGTTGTCGTGGTTGTTGTAACTTCACCGCCGTTTGCAACTGCTACTTCGTCCGGATATACAGTTACTTCATTGCCAATCTGTGCAACAACGCTGCCGGTCTGATACTTGTCATACAAACCTGCTGCTGCTGCAACTAAGCCGACCTGATAGTCAATTGCAACTTCGTTGGAAGTGGCATCTGTTGCATTGTCTTTATAGGTCGTAAAGTCCGTGCTGGTCGGACCGCCAACCAATGCACCATACAATACATGTCCTTTGCTGGAGGAATACTTTCCATCCCAAGAGTTCCATTCATGCCAGTCATCGCTTACTTTCAAATTGGATGCTGCACGGTGGTGCGGAGAGGTTGCAGAAACAGCATTATAGCCAACAACCAGACAAACATTTGCATTGTTGTCACCTAAAATATAGTTCATCTGCTTTTTTGCCCATTCGGTATAGTCTACGCCAGACTGTTCATATTTGGAAGTGACCAATGCACAGAACTGCATCAAAACATCATATCTTGCACTGCCCCAGCTGTTCATCACATAGAACTGATTCTGGTTTGCGTTGACTTTCTGTCCGATGTAGTTGGTTGCAAAACTCCAGTTTCCAGTGATTTCAGCGTTGATGATGGCTGCACCCAACTGAGAGTTTCCATAACAATAATCCTGTGTCCAGTCATTTTGAACCTGTGTATACTTGCTGTTTTCGGTCAGATATGGTTCTTCGCCAGTTGCCAGATACAGCCAGCCTGCTGCCCAGGAAATATCATCCTGCACGTCCTTTGCACCGCTGGCATAGGTGTTCTGTTCATAAGTGATTTTCCGGTATTTGGTCGCAAAATTGTACAGAGCAACCGCATATTTTAAATCTTCTTCGTTGCCGAAATTCAAATAGCTCTGTGCCAGAGAAGCGGCATACTGTGCGGCAATATCACTTGCACCATCGGTGGTCGAGTAGGTTTCACTGCTGCCGTGATCCCACATCTGTTCCGGAGCCCACCATTTCGCATGGTCAGGTCCATCATCGCCAACTTCATAGATGAAAGATGTCACGGTATCGCCGGACAGCGTTGTGCATCTCTTAAAGAATTCGTTGAATTCATCGCTGATCACCTTGAAGTGTGCAGTCGTTCCGGTCTTCTGGAACTGGTCTTTGTATTCATAATATGCCCAGCCCAAGGTAGAAGCGGTAAATCCGGCAGTCTGTCCGCACTTGATGCCATCGCCGGCATCGTGAAAGCCGCCCAATGCGACATCTCCGGTGTGGCAATTATCTCTCCAAGAGAATGCAGAAGTTTCCCCTACCTTGTCGCCGCACATATTTGCATCATAGAAATACAGCGAATATTGCAGCAACTTCGCATAGTTGTCCAGTTCCAAATCTGCTGCATTGGCAGAATAGGACTGCATTCCCACTGCGGTTGCACTCACTGCCATCACCGCTGCGGCAATTCCGGCAAATATCCGGTTTTTCTTTCCCTGTTTCTTCATGTTTTCTTCCATCCTTTCTGTTTTTCACATCGAATATGAATGACATTACTATAAGGATACCATAATTTATACAAAATGTCAAGGAGAATCATCACAAAAGTTGTATATCTTTTTATGCAAACTTGAATTTTAATTTCCATTTATTAGCAATTGCGAATTCGATTCATTGACAAAGCATCTGCTGCATGGTATAATAACATCAGACAGCCGCTTTTGGCTGCACTTTATGGAAAAAAGGTGACGAGAGAACGATGTATCTTCCAAACTCCACAAAAGCAGCAGAATTTCTCTGCCATGAAGAAGTGATGCAGACGCTTGCTTATGCACAGGAAAACAAAAACAATCTTCCACTGATTCAGGAAATCTTAGCCAAAGCCCGCTTACAAAAAGGGTTGACGCACCGGGAAGCCTCTGTTTTGCTTGCCTGTCCATCGGAAACCGTCTGGGAAGAACTCTACCAATTAGCAGAAGCCATTAAACTGGACTACTACGGCAAGCGAATCGTATTATTTGCTCCGCTCTATCTTTCCAACTACTGCGTGAACAGCTGTGTTTACTGCCCGTATCATGCGAAAAACAAGCATATCTGCCGAAAAAAACTGACGCAAGAGGAAATCAAACGAGAAGTCATTGCGTTGCAAGATATGGGACACAAACGGCTGGCTCTGGAGGCTGGAGAAGACCCCTTGCACAACCCCATTGAATACATTCTGGAATCCATTGACACAGTTTATCACATTCAGCACAAAAACGGAGCAATTCGCCGGGTCAATGTGAATATCGCTGCAACTACGGTGGAAAATTACCGGAAATTGCATGATGCTGGCATTGGAACATACATCTTGTTCCAAGAAACCTACCACAAGGAGCAATACGAAAAACTGCATCCGGCAGGGCCAAAACACAACTACGATTACCACACCGAAGCCATGGACAGAGCCATGCAGGGTGGGATTGATGATGTCGGGCTGGGCGTTCTGTTCGGGCTGCAAACATATCCGTATGAACTTGCTGGCTTGCTGATGCATGCAGAACATCTGGAGGCAACTTATGGCGTAGGCCCGCACACCATCAGTGTTCCCCGTATCAAGCACGCAGATGATATTGACCCGAATGCGTTCGATAACAGCATTGATGATGAAACTTTTGCAAAAATCTGCACCATTATCCGAATTGCTGTTCCATATACGGGCATGATTATGTCAACCAGAGAGGGAAAAGCGGTTCGGGAACGGGCGTTGCAGCTGGGGATTTCACAAGTGAGCGGTGCATCTTGCACCAGTGTTGGCGGATACGATACGCCAGAACCAGAGTCCGAAAATTCTGCTCAATTTGATGTCAGCGACCGCCGTACTCTAGATGAAGTTGTCCGCTGGCTGATGGAACTGGGATACATCCCCAGCTTTTGCACCGCCTGCTATCGGGCTGGCAGAACCGGCGACCGGTTCATGTCCCTCTGCAAGAGCGGTCAGATTCAAAACTGCTGTCACCCGAATGCCCTCATGACATTAAACGAATATTTGGAGGATTACGCAAAGCCGGAAACCTGTGCCATCGGAAAAGCCCTGATTCAAAAGGAACTGCTAAATATTCCAAATGAAAAAATACGGGCAATTGCAGCCGAACACATTGCAGAAATGGCTGCTGGAAAACGAGATTTCCGCTTCTAATTCTACTGCACCTCAAAGACAAGGAGATGAACCATGAACACTGCAAAAAAATGGATCGCTGCTTTTTCGGCAGGATTATTTGCCCTTTCCGCCTGTCCGCTGCTCACTTCCGTGCAGGCTGCTAACGCTGACCGGAAACAAGTCTTACAGGACACCTATCAACAATGGAAGAAAACTTATGTGACCGAGGACACTTATATTTCCTCTGGCAAGCCACAGTATTATGTTTCCTATGAAGAAAATCGCTATGCTGGAGATGGTGTTTCTGTTCCAGTCACCGTTTCTGAAGCACACGGCTATGGTATGCTGATTACGGTTTGCATGGCGGACTATGATGCACAGGCAAAAGATACATTCGATGGAATGTACCGCTATTATCGGGCACATCTCAGCGATATTGGTGAAAATCTGATGTCCTGGCAGCAATGCGACAATGGTTCTGCTCTGATTGACGGGGCAACCGACGGAGCGATGCAGGGCGGAGATGCAGACTCTGCAACAGATGGCGATTTGGATATTGCCTATTCGCTGCTGTTGGCCGACCAGCGTTGGGGCTCTAGCGAGGAAACCCCTTATCGGGAAACGGCTCTTGCCATGATTCAAGATATTATGGACTATGAAGTGAATCAAGAGGACTGGCTGTTGCAGCTGGGCGACTGGGTGCATGAATGTGACCCGAGCGATTCTTACTATTCTGCAACCCGTTCTTCTGACTTTATTTTGCAATATTTTCCAATCTTTGAAGCGGTTACTGGCGATGAACGCTGGGGAAAATTATATGATGGAACATGTGCAGTGATGGAAAGCATCACCGCTGAACAATCCACGGGACTGCTGCCGGATTTCATCGTAAAAAATGCAGCGGGGAAATTTGTTCCAGCTCCGGAAAACTTCTTGGAAGATGTCACAGATGGCACATATGCCTATAACAGCTGCCGGACTCCGTGGCGATTGGGAATGGATTTGCTCTACCCTTCCGAAAAGGGTGCAAATGATACCGTAAAGACCGTTATTCACAAGCTGAACAGCTGGATTCAGACGGAAACCGATGGCGACCCGGAGAATATCGTTGCTGGCTATAAACTGGATGGCACGCCGACACAGGATTATGACGACCTCTGTTTCACTGCTCCGTTCTTGGTAGCTGCTGCCTGCGAAGATTCTGCATCTTCTTGGGAACAGGCATTATGGGACACGCTTGCCGACTATGGCACAGATGTTTATTTTGGTGACACCATCCGCATGCTTTGCATGATTTCTGTAACAGGAAACTGGCTTGTTCCGAATACTGCAACAAATTCCACAAAGGGCGATTTGGATGGAGATGGAACTGCCACGGTTTCAGATTTGGTTCTGCTGAATCGGTATTTGCTGCGATTGGAATCGCTCACCGCAGAACAGGGCAATCGTGCCGACTGGAACGATGACCAACAAATCACCGTTGTAGATGCCATGTTGATGCGACGTTCATTATTATAAGGAGGATGCTCCATGGAAGCAGGTTTACAGCAAACACCCAGTGCTGACCGCATTCACATTGCCTTTTTCGGCAGAAGAAATGCTGGAAAATCCAGCTTAGTGAATGCCATTACCAATCAAACCATGTCAATTGTGTCAGAAATTCAAGGAACAACGACTGACCCCGTTCGCAAGGCAATGGAACTGCTCCCGCTGGGGGCTGTTGTCATCATCGACACGCCGGGGCTAGATGACGAAGGAACATTGGGCAGCCTGCGGATGCAAAAGACGAAGGAAATTTTGCACCGCACGGATTTGGCTGTCATTGTCATCAACAGCACCATTGGAAAGACAGAACTGGAAACAAAATTGGAAGCAGATTTGCAGCAACAGCAGATTCCCTTTTTGGAGGTCTACAATCAATGCGACCTGCACATGCCGGAACAGCTGCCGGATGGAGCAATTGCAGTCAGTGCAAAAACTGGATTCCACATTTCAGAACTCAAAGAGAAAATGGCTGCCTGCTATCAGAAACAAGCACCAAAAGCAAGCCGTTCCCTGCTAGGAAATTTTGTCAAGCAGGACGACATCATTTTATTGGTCACACCGATTGATGAATCTGCTCCAAAGGGACGGATGATTCTGCCGCAGGTGCAGGCGATTCGCTCGATTTTGGACGAAGAAGCCATTTGTCTGGTCGTTCAGCCACAACAGTTACAGCGAACGCTTTCACTATTAAAACAGCCGCCGAAATTGGTTGTGACAGATAGTCAGGCATTTCAACAGGTCAACCAGATCGTTCCACCGGAAATTGCCTTGACTTCGTTTTCTATTCTATATGCACACTATCACGATGTACTGCAAAAAGCAGTGACTGCCGCCGCTACGCTGGAATGTTTGCAAGATCACGACCGCATTTTGATTGCTGAGGGCTGCACGCATCACCGACAGTGCAACGACATCGGAACGGTTAAGCTGCCGAACTGGATACAAACATACACGGGAAAAACGCTGGATTTTACGTGGACTTCTGGGAATACGTTTCCGGATGATTTAACCCCGTATCGGCTGATTGTTCACTGCGGCGGATGTATGTTGCAGCCACGTGTGATTCAATATCGAAAAGAATTGGCGGCAGAAGCTGGCGTTCCATTCACCAACTATGGAACATTAATTGCTTATGTACATGGAATTTTGCGGCGAAGTGTTTCGACTTTTCCGGAATTGCAAGAAAAAATGCCCCATCATATTCACGAAACAGATTGACATTTTTTCATAAATGTGGTATATTATATACAATGTCGGGATTTCCCTGCATACTACTTCTAAAAAGGAGCCAATACAATTATGGCAAAAAATTACTCACCGGAAATCGCAAAAGCAGTAGAGGAATTTTTCACAAAAGAGGAACTAAACTATATTCCTTGCAATGAAAATGGTGTCATTCGCAGCGGAATGATGCTTTCTTCTCAGATTCACAGAGTCGATATTTACATGGATATCCGGAAAGACGGTTACAGCATGATTTCTGTTTTTCCGCTGCATGCAGAAGAAAAAGCTCGTCCGGCAATTGCTGAATTTCTGACACGGGCAAATTATGAAATCAACCTCGGCTGTTTTGATATGGACTTTGAAGACGGAGAAATCCGCTATAAAATGGCACAGTTCTGCGGTGCAACCGTTCCGACTTATGAGCAGATTCAAAAGATTTTTTATGTTGCAATTACAACCATTAATCACTATGGAAATGGCATTGCAAAAACACTGCTGAGCCTTGGAACACCAAAGGAAAATTTAGCAGAATGCCATCAAGAACCGAAAAAACAGTAACATCTTGAAATCAACGGCATAAAAAAATGGCTTGCAGATGAAAAACCTGCAAGCCATTTTTATGGTTTCCGATAACATGACAAATAAAAAGAGGCGAATCTTGAACGATTCGCCTCAAAGAAAGGATGCCGGCATCTACCGATTTTTCCAGGTCGTCACCGACCAAGTATCTTAGGCGT
>ERZ832317.3859-NODE-3859-length-15150-cov-34.505929_pt1 | contig 15150 bp, 20 predicted proteins | sample MGYA00519695_ERZ832317 | MGnify/ENA primary metagenome ERZ832317 (study PRJEB31850, sample SAMEA3708726) | human gut metagenome | biome: human gut; feature: human-associated habitat; material: faeces | place: China | collected 2014 ...
CGTCGTCATTTGCCTATATATTCCCCCATTCAATATTATACAACGTAAAGTATTTTAAAATAATACTATATAAAATTTAGTATTGACTTTTTATTGTCGTTGTGTTATAATAGAAGTGGCAGTTAAAAATATACTATGCACAGTATAGTATTGACACAGAAAAAAAGTGTGGTATAATGTAAATAAAAATTGTGGGGGGCTACAGATGAAAAAGAAAATTATCGACACTTTAGACAAAGAACTACTTTTTATGGCACCGTCGGAATTAGATTATTATTTTAATCATGGTTGGTCTATCTATTGGATAGAGATACACATAGACAACGTTAAATGCGCTGAAACGCATTTATACCGCTCAAAGGATAGAATACCCTATGAGAATATTAAAGCCGCCTTAGAAGCTCGTATAAGCGAAATTGAAGTTATACAAATAGTGGAGCGTAGACAATGGAAGAAAAATTGATATACTATAATGGCGACCGTCTGAGGAACAGTGTTGACATTAACGGCAATCGCCCCGAAATTTTTATAGTAGAGAGTAACAGAACAGCGGGTAAAACAACGGACTTCGCAAAATTTTTGATTGACCGTTTTATTAAGCGTGGTGAAAAATTTGCTGTGTTGGTACGGTGGCAGTACGAAGCAACTAATTTTGCTGAAGCTTTTTTTAAATCAGTGCAGGGTCTTTTTTTTCAAAATCACGAACTCACACAAAAAATGATTGAAAAAAAATACTGTGAACTGTATCTCGATGATCGGGACTGTGGATACCTTATCCCGATAAACTCCGCTGAGTTTATAAAACGTCGCTCTCATCTTTTTAATGACATCACTTCTATCTTTTTTGACGAAATCCAGCCTGAGAATAACGGCTATGTGCCCGATGAATTGAACAAATTTTTTAGTATCCACACCTCTATAGCTCGTGGCGAAAATCAGCAGGTGCGTTATGTGCCTGTCTATATGTGCAGTAACTCAGTGTCACTGCTTAACCCCTATTATAACGCACTGGGGGTTGTAACTCGTTTAAACAGTAAAACAAAATTTTTACGAGGTGACGGTTGGGTTTTAGAGCGCAATTTTAATGAGAGTGCGCAAAAGGCACAAAAAGCCAGCGGATTTAACCGTGCTTTTTCCACTGTATCTTACAGCGATTATAGCTCTGAAAGTGTGTATCTGCGTGATAACGAGGCTTTTTTAACATTGCCTAAAGGGCGGGGTCAGTATATTGCAACTATACGTTTTGACAGGCATAAATACGCGATATGGCTGTATGCTAACGAAAATGTAATGACCTGTGATTACAGGGTTGACGATGACTACCCTGTCAAAATAAGTGCTACAGTCCAAGATCACACTGAGCAGTATATGCTTATAGGCGGCGCAGGTTTTATCAAAGAGCGCATGAGGCGGTACTTTATTAACGGCAATTTTAGATTTAAAGACCTTGCATGCAAAAGTGCTGTGTTAATGGCACTTTCATACAAATAATTTTGGCGGTCTGCCTATCTGTGTTAAATATTGGTGTTCTGCGGACGCATGGCTTAAAAACCACCGTGGGCATTATCGGTTTTGCACCCGCTTTATTGACCGATACGGTATAGGCTGTATATAAAAAGAAAAGCGTTAAGGTACTCTGTGCCTTAACGCTTTTCTCATTTTTTCGGGCGGATTTTAAAAGTTGTGTTGATAAGCAATGTTCCGCCTTTTATCTGCTTTGGCAATAATTTTCCGTCAACCTCTAATCCTACTTTAAAATCTGTCAGACTTGCTTTGCCTGAAATTAACATATTGTTAAAATTTTCCTTTGCACCTTTGGACATACCTGCACATTTTATGAGGTAATACGGCTCAACTTTTTCTCCGTCCTCGTGAGTTGTATGCTCGATGTATGTTTTAGCTCTCACAAAAATAGCTTTATCCCAATAATTTTCCAGTTTCCAACAGCAGAAATTTACAGGGTGTATCTCTATACCTTTAACTTGATCGGGCAAAATGTCACAATGTATGCTATCTGTGTCAGCGTATATAAAACCACGCTCAGTTGCACCATAGTAATTTTTTTGTGCTGCCCGTATAGTAAAAGCCCGTGAATACGAGGTTATTGCTGAGCCTATCGGAATGTACATTGGCTTGTGGTCATTTGCTTTTTGTGTGGTAAATTTTAACACACCGTCCGACAGTCGAGCTATTTTAAAGCTTGAGTTGGTACTTTGTGCCATTTTGCCGTATAAGTTATTTAAAAATAGCTTTGCGACCTGTTTTTTAGCTCCTTTACTTTCTTTTTTTATTTTTGCATATTTATCAATGTATACATCAAAAATACCAATTGCTGACTTAAACACGCAATAATCTAAAATTTGACAGTCAATCAAATTATAATGCTCTTGCAAAAGCTCCCAGTCGGTACAGGTTAAAGTTAGTATAACGCTTGTGTCCTCAATCTCTCCGTTCTCCGTCCTTATGTACTCACAATACTTGCCGTTGTCGTCAAGTACATCTGAGGACTTTAACGGCGTTCTGCTCGGATAACGCCAACTACCGTTTATTACAATAAATGGCAATTTTCCATGCTTTAAATAAAACCTCGTGCGTATCCTTACAAAATAATAATACTTTGTTTTGTCAAGATACTGTTTAGGGATAGTATCGCCTTTATAAAACCTCGGAGCGCCAACAGGATAAAAATTACCCGATTGACTTGACATCATAGAGGGATATAGGGAGTTTACGTCCGCTGTTACACCGTCAGTAAAAATCTTATTTTCTTTGCCCTCGGCAACATATACCCATCCTCCTTTATAGCTTCGGCGGATGTATTGGTCGGCATTTTCGGCGTCAAATATTTTAGGGTCTATGTGTTCATCGTACATATCTGGAAAATTTGCGTCCCAGTCCTCTTTTTTTGTCATTTTTTTGTAATCATGTATACAGCAAGCCCCTATAGTTGCCTTATTTTCTGCCAATTTGAAAAAAATTTGAAGGGCTTCTGACATAACCAGAACGTCATTTGCGATATACCGTCTTTCCTCATCTGTTATAACTCCCCCTGCATGCCGCTCCCCCGTGTACTCAATAGCGGTTTTTTGGTGTTTTGTTCCAAAATCTTTACCAATTTTTGCCACTGAAAATGGTAAAAGTTTCAAACTGTCACGAAAAGTTATCAAGTGACCGTGCCACTTTAAAACAATGTCGTACCAGACTCCCATGTCGGAAATCATGTAGGAAAATTCGCCGTTTTTTAGTTCATCGGACTTTTTGAAATGCCAGTCCCCGTGTCTATCTTGATAAGTAGCTTGTTTAAAATTATCCTGTGATAACATAAAGTTTAATAAAAATGAACCGTCAAACTTTAAGTTATGGAAAAACACAATAATATTTTTATCAAATGCTTGATTAATCATATCATTGAAAAAATCATATATATTGTTCCCGATAGTTACATTTTCTGAACCAAGCCTGCACCAGGCGTAAGCCCAAACCTCGGTAAAAGTCTGACCCTCATAAACTGTGGTTTCAAAGTCCGCCATATATGTTGCTATCACTCACCGTCACTCCAGTCCGATAATTCGGTTAATTTTTCGTTGACCTCTTCGGGTATATCTCCTGCTGTCAAAATGTCAACAAAAGTATACCAGGACATCATGTGTATAGGTTCACTGTCAGAGCTAAAAACATACCCCTCGACTGCTTCAATCGCCGTTTCGCCTGCTGTCGCAAAACGATGTATGACACCTTTTTTGCCTATTTGTGCTATAGTTTGATTAAGAAGCCCGCGTATATCGGAAATATGCTCTGCATATCTCCACGGGGGTATATTTAACCCTGTATTATATGGCGTGTCAAGTATCTGCTGAATTCGTCGCCATATCATCTCGCCCTCATCGACAGGCGGCGCTTTTTTTGTACGGGTTTTATGTTGCGGGAGAGGTTTCGGCGGTCTTGCGCTTGCGGGTTTTTTTCTGTAGTCGATTTTCTTTGACTTTTTGACTTTTTGCACAAGTTGTTTTTTAGTGCCTATGTCTATAGTGTAATTTTTGTCAGACAGCTTTGCAAGGCTTTTAGGCGTAATGGCTTTCAAATCATCAATCATTTTTTTTGTAACTTTTTTAGGTGTTGTGTGTTGAAAATCGCCAACAATCGTGTAACCTCTTTTTTGCATTTCAATCAATCTTTTTTCAATTCGGGTCAGCTGTGCTTCATACTGCTGAGCGAGTGTTTTTCTTTTTGGCATATCTTTACTCCTTTCGCACTAAAGGGCGAGATCCGACGTCCTCAATCTGCAATTTCGTTGTTACCTCTCGTTTCATTGTCTATATTATAACGTACCTTTGTGAAAACTATATGATAGTTTTGTGAAAAGTGTGTGAAAAATAAGAAAGCCCCGAACAAATCGGGGCTTTGTTCCACGTGGAACATTACTTGACTATCTGCAAAGAGATAAACTCTCTGCCGCTCTTCGCCTTACGGTGTACCACGGTCATAGGCAGTTCGCCTACTTCATCGAGCATGTCAATAAGAGCAGGGAGCATATCAATGACGGTAGCAGAGATTGTTCCGTAGACATTGCCGTCCTTGTCGAAGATGTAGCCTACCTCGGAAATTTCTCCGCTTTCTGTGCTTGTTTCGTCAGCTATAGCCGCACCTGTCACCGTCAGGGTTTCACTAACGGTCTGAAGAGCGACACTTGCGCTCTTTGCGTTAAAAAGCTCCATCTTGCCTATGTTCTTTGTGCTTATCATAAAAGCTCTCTTTCTCCGTGCTTCACGGTCGCACGGGTATCAAGTGTGTATTTCTTGTCGCCCACACTTGGCGATATTATACCCTTTCGGGTTGGGATGGGGCTGATAAGGTCAACCCCTCAGAACCTTAAAAAATATACTCAAACGTTGCACCCGTTGAAATTTTAAGTATCTTTACTTCTTCGGTGTACTCACCCTCTTCAAAACGTTCTGCAATTTCCAACGCTGAAGAAAAAGCGTCGGTAAATGCGGGAATAACATTGCCATTTTGCATTTTGCATGTTACTAAATATCCGAGATTTGCGCTACCTTTTTTATTCATTTTATTTCACCGCCTTTCCATCCGTTTTCCTTTATAGCTTTTAAAAACGAATGAGCCATAGCACCACAAGTCATTATCAGGCGAATTTCTCCGCTTTTGCCTATCTTGACCGTAACACAGTTAAGGTCAACTATCTTGAACAGCTTTTCAAGACTTGCACTCCACACATACTTTTCACGGTTTCTGCTATGCACCGTCCTCATATCACACTTTTCAACAGTGTATTCGTATTCAAGCGGTATGTTGCTACTTGTAAACGATGTTGCGATTAAATACTGTTTCATTACGTTCTTTTCCTTTCTGCCCTTTAGGCTGTCGTGTTTTGAAGGGTTATCTCTCGTTTCATTGTCTATATTATACCGTGCCTTTGTGAAAACAGCGTGATATTTTTGTGAAAATTACGTGAAAGTTATTTCACGTCCTCTCAATAATTTACCTGCTATTTGCTCAAATCCACGCTTTGCGGTGTATTTGTTGGCGTATCGTTTATATACAAGTTTTTTATTGGTAATAAAACTTGTTACTGTCAGCATACCGCTCACTTCGTCATATGATCCGATAAAGTGATACTTGTACCATCGCGATTTTTGCATTGTTATCTCCTTGTCCAAATTCTGTCACCGTACTCATTTTCGACGTCGTATGGGTACTTCCAATTATCTCCCTCCTGATACCATATCGTGTATATCATTCCGTCATTATCGACACCATTAAGACATGTCCAATCATCTGGGCAACTACATCTTAAATGATTTATGTGACTGCGATATGCGTAATACATCACATTATCTGTAACGATTGTTTTACCGTTGACCGTAAAGGTCATTCTGCCGTCCGTGATTTTTGCTGTCATTGTTTTTCCTCCTGCCCTTTGGGCGGTCGTTGTGTTTTGAGGTGTTCCCCCCTCGTTTCATTGTCTATATTATACCGTGCCTTTGTGAAAACTATGTGATAATTTTGTGAAAATTGGGTGAAATTATTTAACCTCCTTTTTAAGTCTGTCAAGCACTACTTGACCGTTTACCCCTGTCATTTTCTCAAAGTAACTAGATTTAAAAAATCTTGCAATCTCGGAGCGCATATTTGGTTTGTTTCTGTAATCACTTACAGCTTGATTAATTACAGCGATCCATAATTGCACATAACCTCCGTTTGTCTGTATAACACTTTTTTTATATGGTCTAATTTTAATCATCTCCTTTCGCCCCGAAGGGCGAGAGCCGAAGCTCTCAATCCTCAATCTCGTAAAAAGCTGTTACCAGCGGGTCGCCGTCATCCGTTATCTCTGCGATACGACCGTCTGCATTGCTGTATCCGTGATTTTTGCACCACTCTCTGCACTCATCGAGTGTGCCGTTGATAAGATCGTCCATGTAGCTGTTGCTCTCAAGCTCTACGCTGTAAAATACCTTTGCCATTTGTTTTCCTCCTGCCCTCAGGGCTGTTGTTGTGTTTTGAGGTGTTACCTCTCGTTTCATTGTCTATATTATAACGCACCTTTGTGAAAACTGTGTGATAGTTTTGTGAAAACTGTGTGATAGTTTTGTGAAAAATGCTTGAAAAATAAAAGCCCCTCAGCGAGGGGCTTTGTTCCGCGTGGAACGTTACGCAAGTCTGAACAGCCTGATATTAACATCAACGCTGTTGACAGCGTAGTTAGATAACACTGTCACCTGTAAAACTCCATCTGTACGAGTCAGTGTTTCGGGCGTTAAATACAAGCTGGTATCCAAAAAATTAACTACGGCGGTTGATAAAAACATCATTGTGGACTTGCCGCCGAAGCTAACGCTGATATAGTGCTGTCCTCGGTCTCCGGTCTGAGCAGACGAGCAGATAACGGTTACATCTGCACGATAGTAAGCATTTTTTTCCTGCGTCACTAACGTTCCGTCGCTCTGCGGCTTATAACCGACAGATGACGCTATGTCAAACGGCAGTACCTTACTTGTGCCTATATCTCCACCCGTGTATGTACTATGCTGACAGTAAAGTATCGCAGAGGTGTCAAGGTCTCCGATAAAGTTAGTGTAAAAAACTCCGTTAGTTTGTATGGCTGTCGATAAAACCGATGACCACTTAGGCACTGTCGCTGTACCGCTGTTGACAATCACATTGTTATCCCGATACAGCACTGTAAACTTTTGGTAATTATCGCTTGCTCTGCCAAGGGTCATAGTTGTGTTGACAGTCGATGAGTAGACTGTGTTGCCTGTGACCGTAAGCGTAAACTCACTTGCCGAGCCGACCGCCGTAAAAGCGGCGATTACGCCGTCTGCAAGTGGAGTGTCAGATGATACATGAGGGTTATAAATTACATTATCTGTAATTTTGATATTGCGGGCGGGTATGTTTGCGGATAAAAGCAGCCTCGTGCGTGTCGCCGTGTTGTTTATTAACCGATTATTTGTTATAACGCAGTTGCGCAGGCTGTCCACATTTGCAGATGTCAACACTATACCAAAGATAGTATTCGCCGACCATGTGTTGTTAGTAAAAATATAGTCGTTTGTTGTATGATCGTCTGTACACTGTATCTGCGAGGCTGTTATAGAGCTGTTTTTTATGTCAACATTGCTGACAACTATCGTTGCCCCGTCTTTTGTCACAATGTCGCAGTTGTCAAAACTTACACCGTCCTGCGTTGTGTGCTTTAAGTTGTTTGTGTCGTGCATTATTTTAACATCTCTAAAACTGCTTATAAAATTATTACCATTTAATAATGTTATAGCATGCTTTGAGGACGGATTACTATATACTTTAAGTGTTTTAAGTGTCGTGTTTATGCTGGACAAGTCAACTGTAAAATCTGTGTCAATCATCAGCGGATTAAAGTTATATTTACAGCAGGTAATCATCTGATTGTTGCGTGCTGTCAATGTTGGAGCTGTTGCGATGCCCAATGTTGACACTGTGTACTCGGAGCGCAAAAATGCTACTCGATAGTATAAATCCCCGTCAGCATGCGGCAGAGCGAGACGTACAATACCCTCAGCAAACTGTCCAGGGGGTGTGGTCTGCTCCAAAATCTCCCATATCGTAAATACACCGTCCCCTGCATAGTAGTTTTCGCAAACGCAAATTTCCTTGCCTGTGATTTGGGTAAAAGTGGCAGTTTTTAAGTCAGCGACCGTATCAAAGTGCTTAAGACCTTGTAAAGACCCTGCTAAATCAGCTATGATATTATCATAGTGCGTTGTATCGTTAAGCCAAGCATTGACAGCGTCAACTACCATAGCCGGGATTTGTGCTATAGTTTTATTATACTCTGTAATAAAAGTATTAACCTTGTCAGATATAGCTGTTATCTGTGTATCCTGCGCAGAGATTTTGTCGTCCTGCGCCGTAAGCCTCCGCTCCTGCTCGGCAAACTCAGCCCTTATAGCGTCATTAACCGTGTCTTTGTACCGTAAAAAATCTGCGTCGATTTTATCGGTCAGGTCGTCAAACTTTTTGTCCAGCCCTGCGGTGTAATCGCCAAACGCCTTGTCAATGTCATTTTTGTATGTGTCCCAAGCGGCAAGCAGTCCGTTTGTGCTTGTTATGACCTCGTTTAACTTTGCGCTCGTCTTGCATAGTACCTCATAGTAACTTAAGCTATCATCATAGACAAGTGGTAAAATTTTATGACACCAATATCTTAACGTATCAATCATTGTAAATCCTCCTTACCATATCTGCATAAACATGTCTGACAACTCATTTATTATCATCATATCTATGTTTATTATACTTTTGCTATACTTTGCAAGTAACTCCCCCTGTATATCGCTACCCTCATAGCCTGACACATTTTCTGTATGCTTACTGTCGCTTACAGTTTTTCCCACGTCTGACACAGTGCCAGTATGAGCGACTGCACTTGTGTCTGTGACTGTGCTTGTACCCTCATCTTTTACTGTACCAGTCTTTTTTAATGTGCGACTATCAGTCACCGTATCAGTAGAGGTATTTTGCTGAGTGCCTGTGTTTAGAGTCGTGTCTGTAGTATCCGTAGCAGTAGTATCTTTGCCTTTTGTAGTTGTTGTACTATCGGATATATTTGCAGTTGTCATATACTTACCGGACTTAACATCAGATAGACTGCCCTGCGGAGTGTCTGACGAGTATGTATCAACATCACTTGACGTACTTGCGTCACTGCTAACTGTTGTATCAGTATTAACAGTCTTTTTTGCCGACAAATTGTCAGTGCGTGTGCTGTCTGTGTCGGTGACAATTTTGCCCCCGTTAGTGTCAGTCAAGTCATCGGTACGTGTATCTGCATGAGTTGTCTTTACACCTCCGCTGTGTGTATCTTTGAGATTGTCTGTGCGCGTGGATGTTTTATCATCGGTGACATTTCCTGTAAACTCTTTGACAACGTTTTTATTATACAGGGGGTTTATTATGCTTGACGATATACTATACAATTCGTTATATTTTGGCATTATTTCTTGCATTTTGGTGTTTAATGCCAATTTCCATAATCCAACAGTTTCGAACGCTACCTCATCCATGTAGTAGTGCCGCAGGATTTTTTTACACAATATCTCTCGGTGCGCTTCTTCAAAAATGGGAAAATCTTCAAAAATTTTATCCCATGAAGCGTTTAAGACTTGTGCGACATTGTCGTATCCAACCTCACTCGTCAGCCCTGCCGCCGTCTCGCATATCGCCCTCACTGACGTTGTGTAAAAGCTCATCGCTTGACACCTCCTTTTTTATAGTATTATCTATGTCAATGCTATCAAACTGATACCATATATCAAGCCCAAACATTTTATTGATTTTATCACACGCTATCTGTCGCATTTTTTCCGGCGAATTGCGGATCGCTATGACTGCGCCTTGTGCCGTCAGTACCTCATCTTTTATCATGCGCTCACGCTTTGTAGTATCTGAGTTTGGTATGCCGAGCTGTGTTAAAGCTTCATTCCATATTTTAGCTTTTAAGTCATATATCTTGTCAGCCACCCATGGAGCGTCCGTCTTTAACACTGTCAAACTATCATCTGCCAATGTTTTCTTACCATATATAACAGGCTGATTTCCGTCATATTTTTGAAAAACGTTTTTCATTGTAAGTATTTCGTTTTGGTCTGCCTTTATCAGTATAGGTGTTTTCTGTGCGTTGATATTTACATCAATAATTCTATCATACTGATATAATCTATCTGCGTAATATTTTATATCAAAAATATTTGGTGTTCGCAGATAGTTATTGTATATGATAACACCGTTATTAATATTTAGATTTTTTGTATATCCAGTATCGGATATTGCTACAAAATCCCTCGGATTCCCGTACACATCAAGTTTGCCCTTGAGTGTTACAGGTAAACACAAAAAACCTAAAACATCGTCTCGAAAAAACACTGCCGCTCCCTGAGTTATAAGCACCTTCTCGAGATAGCGCAGGTCTATAGTGTCAGGCATACCCGACCATACACCTCTTGACATTGCCATTTCATATAGTCTGTATGTGTAGTTATTCCAAGACGCTTTATTTTCAAACAAGCTTGAATTAAAAAACGTATCTCTTACTTTTCTAGGCATTGTTTCACCTCCTTATAAAGCGTTATCAACACTAAAGTTGCCGACATTTGCCAATGTTTCCCATAAGCACAAACCCCCATCGAGAGCCGACTGTATATCTTTTAGCGCCGTATCAGGTATGCCGAGTGATGTTGCCCCAAGTGAGCGTATACAAGCGTTTTTTGTCTTACAATAATTGTAAGATTTGCGCCGCTGACTTTGTGCAAACTGCGGTACTTTTAAAGCGTTGACAGTATAGCCGTACATCGTAAAAAAATCGTCATACTGTTTAGCGACTGTGGCATTTACAGTAACTCGATACCCGATAAAAAAATTTTGAGCAAACAATAAATTAAAATATCCGCTTGCTGTACCGCCGATAGTTGAGGTCTGTGCTTGTAAATCTTTTAACGTTGCATACTCACTCATACCCGACATCACGTTACCTGTCAAAGACGTTATCGCCCCTGTAGGATTTGCTGGTGCTGTCGCAAAAGTTGACACCGCACTAACTATCCGTGCGAGCTGACCCGCAAGCAAACGATTTGAGTTGTTGCCAATATAATCGTTATACTCAGACGTGATAAAACTTGTAGCAGGATATGTGTCATATATCAAACTGTTATCCCAATCTAACAAAAATCCCCTGTAATTATTTGGTGTGCAGTACACCACCTGGTCGGGGGTGACCCCACTGCTTGACAGCCTAAACACAGCGTTATCAGTCGTAAAAAACTCATACCGATAATCTTTAGAGGTGCCTAAGCTGTTGTTAAGTCTAAAAAAACAAAACGGATATGTGTACATTTTGTTATTTTTTGGCAAATATCCGCCGAGCGTATCAGTTACTGCGGGCTTAGGTGCTGTTTGTGTGTAAACGGTTGGGATATTATTTATCCCGACATTAGGAGCTAACCACGGATGGTTGGTGTCCCAACCATCATCTGTATACGCCATACGAGGGATTAAATACATGCCCAAGATACCATTTTCGCCCGCCACACGAATGTAATTATTTACCACGTTGAAAAAATCTTGCAAACTTGACGGAACGACATTACAGACATTGTACTCTCCTGCCAGACAAGCCCCCGAAAAATTGCCCTGCGTAGCAGTCTGGAAAACATAGTCAGTTACAACGGGGTTTAATAGATTATGTGATGTTACTATAACTGTAAAAACACCCGCAGTCAGTCCCTCAGCCAGTGATTGATATTTTGATATAACCTCTTGACCCGATGTTATCACAGGCTCAGGTGTTATGCTGTCACCTATGTTATCGGTTATACTATGTTCACGCTCAATATAACTTGCATTAAAAGACACGTCAAAAAAATACGTTTGAATGTTGTCTATACTATATGTTATAAGGCTTGTTTCATTATTAACATACTCAACATCAGTAATAAAAGCATAAAATATTTTATTACCAAAAGAAGTGTTGCGAAACATCATGTAGTTGCACGTTAAAAGCCTGTCAGGCGCAATTGCAACACGGATTGAATTGTTACTATGCCTTATATAGCTTTGTGCAGTTAAAGTATATACACTATAAGCGTTAAAAGCTTCAAACTGTGCACTTTTGCTTGACGGGCGATAAGTATATTTTGAGCGGCTGTCAAGCGGTACGCCTCGACAAATCCAAACATCAGAGTTTGGTGCTATATATGCCATTTAAATACCTCCTTTGTATAATATTTGTGGGAGCAAAATATGCTCCCACATAGATTATTTAAGCGACTGTTATTGTTGCTGTACCTGACTTTGTGTTGTCATATACAGACGTTGCCGTTATGATGATTTCATCGCCTGCTACAGCGTCTGCCGATACTGTCACTATACCTGTGCTTGTCACTGTCGCCTTGTCGCTGCTTGTTGTCCATGTCAGCCCTGACGGGGCAAAATTGTCTGTTGCGACAGTTGCAGATAACTGTATCTTTCCGCCCTTTGACAGTGTAGCTGTCGCAGGAGATACAGTTACACTTGTTACAGACGGTGTGCCTGCAACAAAAAGTGCATTGTTTGCAAAAGGCGATATAGCATATATGCGCCATGCGTGTAAGGTCATGTTACGGTAAAGTCCTTCCGTGTTTTCTATGGCACGCATCTCCGTGAGTTTATCGTAAATCTGGAAAAAATCCTTATCGACAAGTACACAAGGCACAGCGTCGAGGGCTTCCATTTCGGGCTGTGAAAACTCGTGATAGTTTTCATCCCCCTTGAACAGCTCATTTAGACGCTCAATGTCAAGCGAACCAAAGCTGTCTATAAGCTTGATATGCCCGAGAAACTCGACTTTATCCATATTAAACGCGGAAGCAAGTACCTCAACATTGCGCTTTGCGTTAAACTTTGCGGATACAATAAGATACTGGTCGTCCTTTAAAGCAAAGTTGTTTACACCTACAAGATTGTAGTCCTTTTTTAAAAAGGTCATATCATCAGAAACTGTCTGTATAGCTTCAACAATTTCTTCCATATTTGCCTTATTGACAGCAGGGATTTCATACGGCTTCATAAGCCCGCTGTAAATACGATAAGCAAGCATATACTTAATCGTTAAAAACTCGTCCTGTTCCATCGCTGTAAACATGGTAGTTACAATTTTTTCAATGAAACTTGATACGCCGTTGATTGACAAAAAGGCATTCTCAAGGTCATACGGCTGTACCGTCTGCTTGTAATACTTCTGGTAGTTCATCACATAAAACGCCGACTTCACATCAGGAAACTCGCGCTGAAAAACGGTTGTTTCCGCCCTTTCGGGGCTATAGTTCTTGACGTGAGCAAGGTCGATGAAAATGTCCTCGATTACTTCACCGAAGTTAAGCTTACCCTTCTTAAAAACCGCAAAGGGATTTGTGTAATATTTGTTTGTAACCTTTACCTCGGCTATGCGGTTTATCAGCGCAGATAAAAATTCGTTCTGAAGCTCCGGAAAATCCATAATGACATTGCCGATACTGCGGATTGTATTTGCGTCAGGAGTCGCTAGCGGCACATGTTCTTTATAATTCTGTGACGCCGAATTGCGGATTGCGTTAAGCACGTCAACACTTGAGTTAGTTTTTACATCTCGATAATCAATGTTAGGCATTATCAATCACTCTCCTTTTCTGTGTAGAGGTCTTCAATTTTGATTTCCTCGGCTTTCTCTTTTTCTTCGTCCTCAGTTGTTTCAACCTTGACTTCTGATTTGTTTTCACCGCCGTTCATAAAGCGGTCAATGTACTTGCGTCGCCACGCTTCCTCAACAGCTATTAACTTATTATCATAGTCGCCGTGAGCCGCATAATCGTCGATGGTGTCTGAGATGTTCTCGATAAGGGCGATTGTTTCGTCATCGGCACGGTCCCCGATATAAGCACGGATTTCTTCCATGATTTCGTCTTTAGTTTTTACCATTGTTTTTCACCTCAACTTTCGCGATAAACGCATTAGTAAATCCTGCCTTTTTGACCTTATCTAAAAAGGCTTTTGCGTTTGCTTCATTTGCGTATGCCCCAACTTGTACACGGTATATGGTCTTGGTCTTTCCGTCTGCGGTCGTTTTTAACTTGTTTTTCACCTGCGCTCTAAACCAGTCCATATTTTTCCCATATAGGTTCAGCCAGTTTTCGGGGTCACCGTGATTACTTGCATATCCCGCCTTTGCCGCTTCTTTATGACTTACAATGTTTTCAACATTTATGTTAAGCTTTTTGCAAAGATATGCACAGTATTCAATGGCCGCGTTAAACGCCTTGTCAAAATATTCCTTATTCTTAAGACTATCCTCACAAATCTCAAACTGTATACGAGGATACGGAGCATAATTATAACTGCCCTTTGAGCCGCTACCACAGCCCCAACAAGCATAGTTATAGGGCAGAGTGTGGTAGACTTCAACAACGCCTTTATCGTTACACCCGATGTAAGCGTGCATACAGATGTCATTATATACGCCGTTGATATACTCCTGATTGTGGTGATTGTTATACACGTTCTTACCGAGGTCGGCAAGTATCTCGTTATAATCGGGATTTGCTGATGTAGGCTGCACATATCGTCTTAACATTTCGTTATCACACCCTGTACTATGCACAACTATTCCGACAGGCTTTATATGCCGTGCCGCCTCGTATGCGCCGCTTTTATAAAACAAGCATTCCTTAAGTATCACTATCACTGCCCCCCTATCTTGTCAATTAACTGATTTAAAGCTATCGTGTTATTGTTAATAGCTTCATTCAGTTTTGCTGTTTCTTCCTTGTGGCTTTCGTTCAGCTTATTGTTCTGCCAAAACATGGCAACGCAACAAGCGATCGGAAACCCCAGCGAACTTATTATCTGTACGATGGTGCTGGTGTCCATAATATCACCCCCTTTGTTTTTTGTCTATATTATACCACACTTTTTTCTGGTGTCAATACTATACTGGGTATAGTATAATTTTGACTGCCATTTTTATTATACCACAACGACAACAATAAGTCAATACTAAATTTTATATAGTATTATTTTTAAATACTTTATGTTGTATAATATTGAATGGGGGAATATATAGGCAAATGTCGATGTCCGTGTCTA
>ERZ832317.3863-NODE-3863-length-15138-cov-4.852085_pt1 | contig 15138 bp, 21 predicted proteins | sample MGYA00519695_ERZ832317 | MGnify/ENA primary metagenome ERZ832317 (study PRJEB31850, sample SAMEA3708726) | human gut metagenome | biome: human gut; feature: human-associated habitat; material: faeces | place: China | collected 2014 ...
ATAAGGGGCTTTTTTGTGAATTATTTGTGAAAATATAAAAAAAAGTAACAAAATGTTGAAAAAAAGAATATAAGTAAGTATAATATATATGAATTTAAAATTAAGGAGTAAAAGATGGAATATTTATATATAATACAACAGGCACTTATTTGGATTGTAACTATATATTGGTTATATCAATTCATAATTAGTTTGTGCTCTTTTGTTAAAATTAAAGAAAAACCTTTAAAAGAAGATAAACAACACAGATTCATGACAATAATACCAGCTCATAATGAAGAAAAAGTTGTAGTAAATTTAATAGAGAGTTTAAAAAAATTAGACTATCCAAAAGATTTATACGACATATATGTAATTGCAGATAACTGCACAGACAAAACAGCAGAAGTTGCAAAAAAAGCAGGAGCAATAGTATATGAAAGATTTGATGAAGCTCATAAAACAAAAGGTCATGCTCTTCAATGGTTTTTAGCTCAAAAAATTGAAGAAGATGCACCATATGATGCATTTTGTATATTTGATGCTGATAATATAGTAGATGAAAATTTCTTAAAAGTAATGAATAAAAAATTGTGTCAAGGAGAAGAAGTTGTTCAAGGATATAAAGACATAAAAAATCCATCAGACAGTTGGGTATCTGCAGGATATGCAATATTCTATTGGACAATGCATAGATTTTACCATTTAGCAAGATATAATATAGGTCTTTCACCTTTAATGAATGGAACAGGTTTTATGGTAAAATTTGATGTAATAAAACCTCAAGGATGGAACACAAAAACATTAACAGAAGATATAGAGTTTTCGTTAAAAAGAATTATAGAAGGTAAAAAATTGGGTTGGGCAAGAGATGCAATAGTATATGATGAGCAACCAGTAGGATTTAAACAATCATGGACACAAAGATCAAGATGGACAGTAGGACATATGCAATGTTTAAAAGAATATACAAAACCATTAGCTGAAGCTGTAGTAAAAAATAAAACAGTAATGAATTTTGACGGTTTATTATATATGTTAGGAACAACACCAATGTTAATATTAACGATGGTACTAGTAATAGTAAATACTGTTTTATTTGCAACAGGAGCAATGAGTGGATTGGATTTTACAATACAAATGTTAAAATATATTATACCAACATTATTAGTATTACCATTTATGGGATTAGTAGTGTTATATTTAGAAAAAAAACCAATAAAACCAATGATAAAAGGACTGTTAACATATCCAATTTTCATGGGATCATGGTTATTGATAAATATAAAATGTTTATTCAAAAGAGACACAGAATGGAAGAAAATAGACCATGTTAATGATAAAAAAATAGAAGATTTATAAAAAAAGAAAATCAGTATTTTTATTACTGATTTTCTTTTTTTATATTTTGTCGAAATTTGGTATACGGTTTTTATTGCAAACTCAAGAAAATTGCAATAAAATATAAGAACTATGTAAAACTGTACACAAAAGTTTTAGAAATTTATTTAAAATTAAATTTCAAAAATTCAAATTATTTTTTTCAAAAAATTGGCATCTAAAAAAATCCAAACAAAACATATATAAATGAAAATAATTAAAAAAAATAAATTATATATTTGAATTTCCACAAAAAATATATAAAACATAGGAGGGTTGTAATATAGAAGAACTTGAATATTGGATTTGGATTTCACAAATAAAAAATATGACTTTTGAAGTATTTGACTTATTATTAAAAAAGTACGAAAATATAAGAAATATATGGAATCTTAATGAAAAAGAGCTTAAATCAAATGGGTTTTTATCTGAAATATTATTATTAGAGCTATGCAATAAATCATATAAAAGCAATTTAACTAAATATTTAAGATATATAAATAAAAATGATATAAAAATTATAAAATGTACTGATAATAATTATCCGCAAAAATTAAATAATATACAAAATAAACCAATAGTGTTATATTCCAAAGGAAATCTAAAAAACATAAATAATGAATCTGTTGCAATTGTAGGCTCAAGAATGGCATCAATATATGGAAAAAAGAATGCGTATTATTTTTCATATGAATTAGCTAAACGAAATGTCAATATTGTTAGTGGTTTGGCAAAAGGAATAGATTCATATTCACATATAGGTGCATTAAAAGCCAAGGGAAAAACAGTAGCTGTTATAGGATGTGGAATGGATAAAATATATCCAAAAGAAAACGAAAAATTATATTATGAAATTTTAAAAAATGATGGACTTATAATATCCGAATATATAGTTGGAACAAAACCAGAAAAAACAAATTTCCCAAGAAGAAATAGAATAATAAGTGGTATTTCAGATGCTGTAATTGTTGTAGAAGCAGGTGCCAAAAGTGGGTCATTAATAACGGCAAACCATGCAATAAACCAAGGCAAAGAAGTATGGGCAATACCAGGAAACATTAACTTAGCAAATTCGGTGGGAACTAACGAGTTAATAAAAGATGGTGCAAATGTTTTAACTAAATTAGGCGATATAATATGGTAGTTCTGGAAAAGGTTGATAGTTAAGTTAAAAAAAGAAAATCGTAAATGAAAATGGTGATGGGTGTTATCAATCTATGACTGAGATTAGTGTGTGATGTCAAAAAGAACCGTCCCCATTGACAACTTGTCGAATTATGTAGAAATTTGCAGATGAAAAAAGATTGACTTTGTATGAATTTGATATTAAAATTAGTACATAATAAAATTTTATTCAAAAAATTTAATTCTAAAAAATTTCCAAAGAAATTTAAAAAAATGTAATAGGAGGTGACTTATTGAAACGAAAAACATTGAAGTCTTTGTTCAGTGTTATTATTAGTGTTATTGTAGTATGTTGTTTATTCATTTTTTTATATCAAAAAAATAAAAATTCCATTATTCAATCAAATCTAATAAAAGAGGCAGATAGTATTGTAAACGAAAATATTATTAATTGTGATGCTATTAAAAAAAGTGAAGAGCAAAAACAAATTGAGGAGTGTGAGGCTTTTTCAATTGAAAAAATATCTAGTGATAATAATGTTTTAGGAAAAATAAAAATTCCAGCAATAAATGTTGAAGCACCAATTAAAGAAGGCGTAACACAAGATGTATTAAAAGAATCTGTTGGACATTTTTGTGATAGTAGTTATTGGAATGGAAATGTTGCTCTTGCTTCTCATAACAGGGGGACATATGCACATTATTTTGAAAAGATAAATAAATTACAAATTAATGATGAAATCATTTATCAAACTAAATTAGGGACAAGAGTTTATATTGTAACTGAAATAAATCAAATATCTGAAAATGATTTGTCTGTTTTAGAAAAATCAAATAAAAATATTTTAACATTAATAACCTGTGTAAAAGATAAGAAAAATTTAAGATTATGTGTACAAGCATCAGAAAAAGTTTAATTTTTATTAAAATAATATACTAAAGAGCATTTTAATTACAAAAGAATTTTTGAAGAAATTATAAAAAAATAATGTCGTAAATAGATGTTTACGAAATCCAAATATATAAATAGAAGAAAGAGGGAATGAGTTTATTTATGAAAAAAGTAAGGAAAATGTTGTTTAGTATAGTATTATTGGTATTGGCTATATTTCAAATATCTACACAAATGAAAAAAACAGAAGCTGCAACAGCAGGCGAAATACAGTATTTACAAAGAGATAACAAAGGTTTTTATTCAATACAAAAATGGAATGGGTCTGAATGGATATATGTTACATATAGTATAACATATTATACAGATAGCAATGGAGTAAAAAGAATAGCATATTGTATAGATCCAGATTTAAAAGGAATAGGTTGGATTAAAGGTGAGTATGCAGGATATGATGTAAAATTAAAAGAGCTATTATCAAATGAAAAATTATGGCGTGTATATACAAATGGATATCCATATAAAACACCAAGTCAAATGGGAGTTGAAACAGAAGATGATGCATACCTGGCAACAAAAATGGCGTCATATGCAGTTCTTAGAGGTAATTCAATTGAAGAAATAAGACAACAATATAGAGCAGGAACAACAAAAGTCGAAAATGAAAGTTTAGAAGATATACAAAGAAGAGGCACAAAAGTAATTGATGCAATATGTAAATTAATTGATATTGGCTACAATGGAAGCGAAACAATAAAAAATAATAATATATTACAAATATCAAAACAAAGTGAATTATCAAAAGATTTAAATAAAGATGGTTATTATTCTGCAATTTTTAAAGTGAATTCAAAAGTAGAATGCAGTCAATATAATGTTTCTGAAATTACAGGATTCCCAGAAGGAACATATATAGCAGATAAAACTGGTACTAATAAAACAGAATTTAATGGAAATGAAAGTTTTAAATTAATGATTCCAAAAGATAAAATAACAAATAGTATAGATGGCAATATAAAAATTGTAGGAAAGTGCAAAAATTACCCAATATATTATGCTGAATGTAATGTTGGAAACTATCAAAACTATATGCTATGTTGTGATATGTATAGCGACGATGTACAAGCAAGCTCTAATATAAATATTAATGCCAATAAATGTGGAATTCAAATAGAAAAAATAGATAAAGACACTAAATACCCTATAAAGGGTGTAAAGTTTTTAATTAAATATGAAAGCGGAGAAGAAATAGGAATATATGAAACAGATGAAAATGGAAAAATAAATATAGCTAATTTAAAACCAGGGAATATATCAATTAAAGAAATAGAAACAAATAAAAATTATATATTATCACCAAATGAAACAAATATAAAATTAGAATATGACGAAATAAAAAATGTAAAAATAGAAAACGAAAAGAAAAAAGGTTCAATAAAAATAATAAAGGTTGACTCGAAAAACAATGAAATAAAATTAAAAGGTGTAAAGTTCGAAATATACAATGAGCAAAATGAATTAATATCTTCATTAATAACAGATGAAAACGGCGAAGCAAAAATTGAAAATTTACCAATAGACACAAAATATACAATAAAAGAAATTGAAACAGCAAAAGATTATATATTGTCAGAAGATCCTATAACAATAGAGCTAGAAGAAAATGAAATAAAAACAATTACATTTAAGAACAAAAAAATTGAGCAAGACAAAAAAGAAACATTACCAAGAACAGGTCAAATAGACACAAGCAATTATTTATTAGGAATTTCAATAGCTGGAACAATTTTAAATACACAAATATTAAGAAAAAAGAATACAAAAAATAAAAAGGATAATAATAAATAAAAAGAAGGTGAAAATATGTTTTTGGCAGGTTTAATGATTGGGTCTATAGTCGGCGGAGTATTTGCAATAATATTGCATTGTTTAGTAATAATGAGTAAGACAGAATAAAATTCAGAAGTCCAGGCACACAAACAAAAATATTAACATATATTTAAAATATAGGAAAGAAATATGGAGGTAAATGTATGTTAGTATTTTCTATCTCGGGATTTTTAACATTTTTACAAACCTCACTTTTTGTGATTGGATACATATCTAAAAATAGTTTATTTCCAGAGCCATTAAATGCAGAAGAAGAAAAGATGTATTTACAAATGTTAGAAAACGGAGATAAAGAGGCAAGAACTATATTAATAGAGCGAAATTTAAGACTTGTAGCTCATGTATGCAAAAAATATAGCAATAACAATACAGACTTAGATGACTTAATATCAATAGGAACAATAGGCTTAATAAAGGGAATAGATAGTTTTAATTATAAAAAAGGTGTAAGACTTGCAACATATGTTTCTAGATGTATAGATAATGAAATATTAATGCATTTTAGAAGTGCAAAAAAATTAAATGCAGAAGTATATTTAGAAGACACTGTAGGAAAAGATAAAGATGATAATACTGTAAGTTTACAAGAAGTTTTAGAAAATAATGAAAGAAGTGTTGATGAAGAAGTTGATTTAAAATTTAAAATAAAAAAATTATATGCAAAAATGAAAACAGTTTTAAAAGATAGAGAATTCGGAATAATAACAATGCGATTTGGATTAGATGGAAAAAAGCCACGAACTCAAGAACAAATAGCAAAAATGCTAGGAATATCTCGTTCATATGTCTCAAGAATAGAAACAAAAGCGATAGGAAAACTGGCGAAAGAATTTAAAGAGTGAATTAATTGAAAAAGAAAAGATGCAAAAGGGAAAATTTGAATCAACTCAAATTTTCTCTTTTTTTCAATTTGTGTCAATGGTTGTCAATGGGGACGGTTCTTTTTGACAACCATTGAAAGAGTTGATTTTGTTGAATTTGTTGGTGCTACAAATAATGAATTATTAGCACTTAAAAATAAAGAATTAGATGTAAAAACTTTATATAGTAAAATAGGCAGTGCTGTAACGGATTATAATAGAGAATCAGTTATATAAATAGTAATAATATAAACAAACCAGATTCTCTTTTTGAGAATCTGGTTGTTGCATGAGAAATAACATGAGAATTAATGAGTAAGATATTTCAACGGAACACTAAAGCAATTGTAATCGAAAGAAATACTTCCTTCAAATAATTCCGCATGTTTCGAGAATCTTTCAAACCAGTTACAAAATCCCATAGAATCATCATCCATAGAGATACGAAATGTTTTGTTAACCAAATCAACCTCACACAAGAAGATAAATGGATGTTTACCAAACAAAGAAATCTCAGTAATTCTCTTGTCAGGGGCTATTTCTACTCCATTGTAGTTAGAGAATGTAATGGTGGTCTGTGTAACATCAATTAATGCTAACCCCGCATTAATCATATCATTAATTTCTTTTTCGGGGATAGTATCCAATAATGTTTGCACGTTATTGAAAATTTCTTGTATTTTCTCTTCAGTTAAATTCACTCTTTTCTCATACTTTTTAGTGATTTCTGTAATAGTCATAAAAGCCTCCTGAAAATAAATATACTTTTGATTGTGGATATTCGGACAGGTGAAAACAACAAGAGGACTTGCAAAAAAGTTCTCACTATACATAGTATAACATATTTTATGTAAAATTGCAAATACTGACAATTTACATAAACAATATTATAATAATGCTACAATCTTTTTGAAACCGAAAAGAATTAAAAACTTGGAGGTCGTAATACCTCTAGTTAAAGAACATTTCAAAATTGCTTCAAAAACACTTTATTGTTTTTTGACCACCTGCTCTAAGTTTCGTTTCACTGAAATCCCACAAAACAGCCTTTTTTGCTCTTGATAAAATCTCACGAATTTGATAATATATAGCAAATGGAGGATTTATTATGGAAGAAAAAACAAATGTGATGAGAATTTTAGAGCAGAAAAAAATAAAATATAATAGTTATTCATATGCAAGCACAAAAGCCATAAGTGGAATGGAGGTAGCGACAGCTTTAAATCAAGACCCTAATTGTGTATTTAAAACACTAGTTACAGTTGGAACATCAAGAAACAATTATGTTTTTTTGGTTCCAGTAAATAAAGAACTTAATTTAAAAAAAGCTGCTAAAAGTGTTAATGAAAAAAAAGTCGAAATGATTAAATCAAAAGAGCTATTACCACTTACAGGATATATACATGGTGGATGCTCTCCAATAGGTATGAAAAAGCAGTTTAAAACAGTTATTAATACTACTGCACAAAATTTTGAAAAAATAATTTTTAGTGCTGGTAAAATAGGATATCAAGTTGAAATGAGTTTAGAAAACCTGCAAAAAGTAATAAATTTTACATTGGCAGATATAGTTGATTAAGAAAAGGTGATAAAAATGATATTAGTAAGTGGTTGTTTAATAGGAATAAATTGTAAATACAGCGGTGGTAATAATTATGATGAAAGAATATTCAATTTAGTTAAAGAAGGAAAGGCAATTCCTGTATGTCCAGAACAATTAGGAGGCTTACCAACTCCAAGATTTGCATCAGAAATAAATGATGAAAAAGTAATAAACAAGAACAACGAAGATGTAACAGTACAATATAAAAAGGGAGCTGAAGAAACATTAAATTTAGCAAAAAAGTTAGGTATAAAGCAAGCAATATTACAACCAAGAAGTCCGTCATGCGGAAAAGGAAAAATATATAGCGGAAAATTTGATGGAACATTAATAAATGGAAATGGTATAACAGCAGAATTGTTAATGAAAAATGGAATAGAAGTATTAATGCCAGATGAATATTTTAATTAAGATAAAAAAAGAAACAATTGTTAAATTTTATAACAATTGTTTCTTTTTTTATATGGTGACCCCTACGGGAATCGAACCCATGATTGGTTTGGGTGTCTTTTTAGTTTCTTATAGACATTTGTAAATACTAATTTATCAATATTTTAATAAAAAGTTCTTTTTAGTCATTTTTACTTATAAAAAACCAAGTAGACAAAAAAGTAGACACGGCTATAGCAATTTATTTAATTTATTTACTGCATCAGATTTGGTTTTGGGTAATACATGTAAATATATTTGTGTTATAGTAATATCAGAGTGCCCCATTAAATCTTGTACCGTTTTTAAATCAACACCTTTTGTCAATAGCATAGTAGCATAAGTATGTCGTAGAGAATGGAATTTTTTGTAAGGTATTTTATTATCAGTTAAAACTCTTTTCCAATTTCCAAAAAGAGTTTTAACTGAAAAGGGTTGTCCGTTGTTATCTTCAAAAACAAATGTTGTTGATTGATCCATGTTAGATAACATTTCTACAGTTTTACTAGGCAAATCAACTCTTCTTATTGAATTAATTGTTTTTGGGGTTTGTAACATAGTTCTTAATTCTTTATTTCCATCAGAATCAAAAACATATACTTTTTTAATACTTTCTTTAACTTCAAGATATTTTTCATCTAAATTAACATTTTCCCATTTTAGTGCAAGTAATTCACCTTGTCTTAATCCAGTTCCTAGAGCTAATAAAATAAGGTTTTCAAATTTGTTGCCTTTAAATGCTTTTTTTAGCTGTTTTATTTCTTTTTCATTAAAGTATTCAAATGCATCTTCTTTTTTTGCTCTAGATTGCTCCTTATTGGGAATAGACACATTAGAGCAGGGATTTTTTAACATATATCCTTCATTTACTGCATATATAAAAAAAGATTTTAATAGCTTATTTAGCTTATTAATTTGTGAATATGTCTTGTCTTTTCCTAATTTATTATAATATTCTTGTATTTGCATAGATTTTAAAGTATATAATTTGGCACCAGCAAGTTCAGAGTCTTTTATATAATTTCTAAAAATCCCCTCATATGATTGGAAAGAGGAAGGTTTTAGCTCATTTAATTTTATATTAAACAACCATTTATTCATTAATTCATATAGTGTTATATTTTCATAATTTGTAATTAGCCCACTTTTTAGGTTATGCAAATATTCATCAACTTTTTTCTTTGCATCTTTCTCACCATCTCCATAAAATACTTTTTTAATAGGAGTTCCATCAGCTTTATGCCCAATGGTTCTTGTAATTTTAAAGTATTGTTTTCCGTTCCTAGTGCAATTATAATTTTTAGCCATATTATTTTACATCTCCTTTCAAATATAAAAAATAAAGGTATTTAATTATATACCTTTATCTTTTGTAAAAACTATTTAAATAAATTTTTTAAAAATTTAAGCGGATCAAATGTAGTTTTATGATATATTTTATTTTGTAACGCTCTTTTGGGATTTTTTATATATCCAATTCCTTTTTTTCCATATAGTGGGTTAACAGCTTTTTTCATTTTTCTTTTTAGTTTTCCAGTTGTTCTGGCTTTTACTCTTTTCTTTATATTTATTTTTCGTGGTCCAAATTTCATATGTGTGCCTCCAAATTATCCAAGTTTATTTAATTTTTTATAAAGTCTTGCCATTCTTCCAGGAATTTGACCAGCTGTACCATCTTTGTAAAAACCAATATCTATTGCTGTTTGACAAACTGCTAAAGCCTTATCATATTCTTTTCTTTTTTCATAAATAATAGCTAATCTTTTAAAGCTATCATATGTAGGAAGATGATTTTCAATAGGGTCATTATAATATTCAGCTGTTTCTTTACAATAATCATAAAAGGTTTGAGCAATAGCTATATCTCTTTTGCAATCTTCAATTACTTGATCCATTTGAGGACTGAATTCGTCGCCTAAATTCATTACCACTGTGTAGTTCATATTAATTTTTTCTAAAAGTTTGTAGTGCATATTTACAACTTTTTCATATTTTTTCCATATTCTATCAGATTCGCCATAAAATTCGTACTGAGAATTTTCAGTATTAACAGTAGTATTATTTTGTGGTTTATCATTAAAACCAAATATTTTATTAAAAAGTCCCATAATTTAGTTCTCCTTTTCATTTTTTTCTTGTTTATCAAATAATGCATCAATTGTATTTCGTATTATCATTTTGTTAGTTTCATCTAATTTCTTTATATTCTGTATAAATTTTATATCGTTTTCTGTAAGATTTAAGGTTATAGGTCTTTTTATATCGGAATTACCTAATAAATAATCAGTAGATACATTAAAGAAATTAGCAATTTTTAATGTAAGCTCATCATTAGGCTCTCTTTCATCTCTTTCATACATTCCAACTGCACTAGGAGATATTGATAATGCATCTGCTAGCTCATCTTGTTTAAGTTTCATATCTTCTCGTAATTGTTTTAATCTATATCCTTTCATAAAAACCTCCTTAAAATTATACTTATTATAGCACACATTTTGTGTTAAGTAAACATAAAACACAAAATGTGCAAAAAAATATAAAAAAATGAAAAAACATATTGACAAAACACAAAATGTGTTATAATATAAAAACACAAAATGTGTTGGAGGTGAAAAAAAGTGGAAGCATTAAAAAAATTTAGAGAGTCGTTAGGCTTGACTACACAGGGGTTTGCTGACAGTATAGAAGTGTCAAAATCTTTATATGAAAAGGTGGAATGGGGAACAAGAAAACCAAGTAGAAATTTTATGGAAAGATTAAAGAATAAATATCCACAATTTGATATAAATATTTTTTTTATAAAAAAATAACACGAATTGTGCAATGAAAGGATGTTGAATATGATACCAAAATATATAAGTGCTGAAGAATATGCTCGACAATCTGGCATGGGAGTTGAAGAAGTAAAAAGACAGTGTCGCATAGGACAAATTAAATGTTTAAGAACAGAAAAAGGATATTATAAAATACCAGTTTTCGATAACGACGCTGTTTCGATAGAAGATTACAACAAAGTAAAAGATGAAAACACTAAGTTAAAAACAATATTACAACAATTTAATACAACAATTAATACATTAGTTTAATTGGAGGGAGGTGAGCAGATATGCAAGAGCTAAAAATGCTTTTAGGAAACTCAATGATGTTATTCTTTTTTATAATTTTAGTTGCAAATATATTAATAACAGCATCAGATTTTACCAAAAAATACAAAAGTATGAAAAGAAAAGCAAGAAAATACGAAAGATTAGTTAAAATGGGAGGAAATTTATATGTTTAGTTTAAAAGAAAGTGCACAAACAATTGTGAGACAAGGAGAAAAGATTATGAAACAAAATGACAGACTTTTCGCAAAAACACAAGTAATAAAAGAGCTATGTGAAGAAAATTCAATTCTATATTTAGAGAACAAAACTCTAGAGAAAGAAAAGGAAGATTTAATATATGCAAAGGATATTGCAGAAAGAAGAAATGTTGAATATGCAAGAATAATAAAAAATATTGCTGATGAGTTAAATGTAAATCAATATGGTAGTGTAATTAATTTACAAAATAAAATAAAAAGTATGTTAACTATGCCTGGAAAACATTGCAGTTAACATACTACACAAATTACAAAAGTATTTTGTAATTAAATATTAACATAATTTTTTATTAAAATCAAGGGAGGATTTTTTTATGGAAGAACAAGAAAAAATATTTTTGGGGTATGAAATAACAAAGATTAAAACAAGCAGAAATTTGATAGAAAATGTTAAAAATCTTTTGGTAGATGTTGATGATGTTGATGAGATTTATGACCAGCTAGCAGAAATAGAGGTGTCTTTGCTAGATGTAGAAGGCGAAAAAGAGCTAAAAATGGAAAGGTTGTGTCAAGATGACTAGAGCGGATTGGTTGGAAGAAAGAAAAAAAGGTATTGGTGGCAGTGATGCTGCTACCATACTGGGTTTAAATCCGTATAAGACAACGATTGAATTATGGGAAGAAAAAACTGGTAGAAGAGAGGCACCAGATATATCGGATAAACCATATGTAAAATACGGAACACAAGCAGAGGATTTGTTAAGACAATTGTTTGCATTAGATTATCCACAATATATAGTTACACACGAAGAAAACACAATAATTAAGCATCCAGAGCATCCGTTTTTATTTGCTAGTTTAGATGGGAAATTATTAGATGTAGCAACAGGCAAAGAAGGAATATTGGAGATAAAAACAACAAATATTTTGCAAAGTACACAAAAAGAGAAATGGAAAGATAAAATCCCAGATAATTATTATTGCCAAGTATTACATTATTTGAATGTAACAGGTTGTTCGTTTGCAATACTAAAAGCACAATTAAAATATGCTTATAGCGGGGAAATAAGACTTGAAACAAAGCATTATTACATAGATAGAAAAGATGTTGAAAATGACATAAAACTGTTGCAAGAAAAGGAAATTCAGTTTTGGAAAGAGTACATTGAAAAAGATAAAAGACCACCACTAGTTTTACCTAATTTTTAATATAAGGAGAGATTTATTATGGAATTAAAAACAGAGGATATAAAGGCTCTAGAGCCAGTAAAATTTAACTATGAAGAATTAAAAAAAGAATTGACTGAAAAAGTTGAAAATTATAAAAACCTAGTTTATACAGAAGAAAATATTAACATGGCAAAAAAGGATCGAGCTAATCTAAACAAATTAAAAAAGGCAATCAGCGATGAAAAGATAAGAGTTAAAAACACACTATTAGCTCCATACGCAGATTTTGAAAGCAAATGTAAAGAGCTAATAAAAATTGTAGATGCATCTGTAGAAAATGTTGACAGACAAGTAAAAGCATTTGAAGATGAAGAAAAAAGAACGAAGATGGAAGAAATCCAAAAATATTTTAACGAACATGTAGGACATTTTAAAGATGTAATTATTTTTAAAAACATTTTTGAAGATAGATGGTTAAACAAAACAACAACAATGAAAACAGTACAAGCAGATATTGAACATATTTTTTCCAGAGCAAGTTCTGATTTAATAACGATTGAATCGACTGTTCCAGATAAAGAAATACAAAAGCAATGTATTGCATTTTACTTTAAAAATATAACAAATCCATCTATTTTAGGAACAACAATACAAAAAGCAAGAGAACTTATAGAAGAGCAAAAAAAGATTGAAGAGCTAAAACAAGCAGAAGGAACAGAAAAAACAGAAAGCGGGACAAAAAGCACAAAAAATGGAACAGAAAACACAGAAAATGGGACAGAAAAGAAATTTACAATTGCTTTTTTAGCACAAGAGATGACAATTGAACAGGTACAAGCATTAAAAAAATGTTTAAAAGACAATAATATTAAATACAGACCAGTTCCCGGATTTGAAGAAAGTAAAAAGCCGTTAGTATTAGATTATTCGGAGAGTAAAGATGATTATGAGGATGTAAGAGGACAAGAATTATATAACGAAATCGAAAAAATAGATTTTTCTGTATACAATTTAGCAGATTGTCCAGAGGATGCAATAATTGGAAGAGATTTATTTACAGCAGATAATTACATAGATGCATTGTGTAAAGGGATGGAATTAGCCAAGAAAGGTTATACAGATATTGAGATAAATGAGATTGAAAGTGAGGAAGAGTAATATGGTAAATAATAGTTTAGTAAAGCAAAATCAAAAACAAACATTTAGTGCATTTTTAGCAACAGATGCAATGAAAAAGAAAATAAATGAAATGGTTGGAGGAAAAGAGGGACAACAATTTGTAACTGCAATTATATCAGCAGTTTCTACAAATCCTCAATTAGCAGAATGTGATAATGCATCAATAGTTTCGGCAGCCTTATTAGGACAGGCTCTAAAATTAAGCCCTAGTCCACAATTGGGTCAATATTATATGGTACCTTTTAATGATAATAAAAGAGGTTGCAAAGTTGCTCAATTCCAATTGGGTTATAAAGGGTATATTCAATTAGCCATTAGAAGTGGACAATATAAGAAAATAAATGTAGTGGCTATAAAAGAGGGAGAATTAATCAATTACGATCCATTAAATGAAGAAATAAAAGTAAATTTAATTGAAGATGACTCTATAAGAGAAAATACCAAAACAATAGGATATTATGCAATGTTTGAAGATTTAAGAGGTTTCAGAAAAACAATGTATTGGTCAAGAGAAAAAATGGAGGCTCACGCATTAAAATATTCTATGGGATATAGAGCAAAAAAAGGATATACATTTTGGGAAAAGGATTTTGATGGAATGGCATATAAAACAATGTTAAGACAACTAATTTCAAAATGGGGTGTAATGAGCATTGAAAATAATTATGATATTCAAATGCAAAAAGCTCTAGAAAGTGATATGGCTGTTGTAAAAGAAGATGGAACATACGACTATATAGATAATAACGACATAGATGATATGAAAGAAAATATACCGGAAACATTTGAAAATGAAAATTTAGACAAAAAAGAAACAAAAGCAACAAATTATACAATTCAAAATAAAAATATCAATACAAACGATTTTCAAGAAGATGACAATGATATAATGAATAACTTTTTTGATTAAAAACTAGGGAATTAAATCCCTAGTTTCAATAAGGAGGACGCAAAAGATGAATGATACTGGATGGATAAGCTTATATAGAAAATTCACTGAGTGGGAGTGGTATACAGATGCTAACACAATGAGAGTATTTTTACATTTATTATTAAAAGCAAATCATAAAGAAGGTCATTGGCAAGGTAAAATTATACAGAGAGGTCAAGTAATAACAGGAAGAAAAACAATCGCAGATGAATTAAAAATATCTGAAAGAAGTGTAAGGACGGCTCTGGATAAGCTAAAAATGACCAACGAAATAACCATCGAATCGACCAATAAATTTTCTATTGTAACCATTGTAAAATATGATATTTACCAAGATAACCAAAAAGAAAACGACCAACAAGATGACCAACAAGATGACCAACGGGCGACCAGCAA
>ERZ832317.3872-NODE-3872-length-15125-cov-3.791705_pt1 | contig 15125 bp, 10 predicted proteins | sample MGYA00519695_ERZ832317 | MGnify/ENA primary metagenome ERZ832317 (study PRJEB31850, sample SAMEA3708726) | human gut metagenome | biome: human gut; feature: human-associated habitat; material: faeces | place: China | collected 2014 ...
ATTCTGTTCCGCCAGTTCGCGTTTGGCCGAAGCCTGATGAAGGATCTTCCGTATTTGCGCACTGACGCACAGGGCAATCCTGCGGGCCCCCATGTGATCATGCTGTCCGGTTCCAGCTGGGCGGAGGGGTCCTATGAGTACCACATCAATCGGCCGGTGAACTATATCCTTGAGGCAGATGGTGAGAAACGTGCATTTTTAGAAAAAACGCGTTTCTTTGAATCCGGGTTTCCAGAGCGTATTTCAGGCGCGTCGGATGATCAGCGCATGGTGCAGCTGCGGTCTGCGACCGAACGGACCGTCGATCTGATCGTCAGAGAATATGAGAGAAGGGCCGGGAAGATCCTGTTGGTCGTCAACAGCTATGTTCAGGCACAGGAAGTACAGCGAACACTGGAGACGGCCCTGCGGAAGGTCAATTGCCCTGCACAGGTTTGCAGGATGATCTCTGATGCCGTCAGCAGCGAGAACATTCAGGGAACGGTGCGCCGGGAGGTCAGCCGGTTTGCCGGGATGAAAGAGGAGATCCTGATCGCGCCCGCTATGGCGATCGAACGCGGACACAACATTGTCGATGAGTACGGCCACTCTGCCCTTTGCGCGGTGTTTTTCATGGTGCGGCCGATGGCTGTTCCTGACGATATCCAGCAGAAGGGCAGCAAGCTCAATGGATTTGTGGAAGCCCACTGTCATCGGGGGCCACAGGAATCTCTGTTCGCATACAATGTGCGCATCCGGCAATTTGCGGCACAGCAGTGGGCCAAGATGAGCAAAAGCAAATCGTTTGGTTTGGCTGAGCTGGATGCCGAAGAGCGGAAAGATGTGGTTGCAACACTGTTTGTTTTGATCCTTCAGATTTTTGGCCGGTTGGCGCGTGTAACGGATGTGACAAAGCCGGAACCGTATGTTTATTTTATTGACGGCGCATTTCGCGGCCGCGAAGAAAAGCAAGGTGACTTTGACTGTCTCTCCGAGTTGGGCAGGTACTTAGATGCATTGATGACCTGCAAAGACAGTGCGGAAATTGCCGAAACGCTGTATGCTCCATTTTATAAAGCTTATCGAAAGGACATTCCGTATGAATCATAAAATCTATCCGCTGGCATATAAACTGTCTCCCAAACAGACCTGCGCCCTGTATTATTTGGGGTTTCCCGCATCCTGGAAAGCGGCCCTGCTAAACATCGCACGGAAGACGAACCCGAAGTTTAAAAATGAGTATGGACTTCCAACGAATGCGCTGAAGAAGCTGGTCGACAGTTGGATGGAAGGGATCATCGCTTTAGCTCCGCTAAAAAAGGACAGCCATGATGAGCGTTGGCTTACATCCTGCTATGAATACTCTGAGAAGAATATTCAGGCATTGTGCAGCATTATTAAGACTTGGGTAAAGGCTACTTACGTCACGTCTTCAAGAGTGAACCCCATAGCCCAAAAACTCGCAAAAGAATTTTGTGATACGATGAATTGGGAAGAACTTGCGGCAGGTCAATCCACAGATCAAGTTTGTCTTACACTTGAGAACGGGACGGTTTGTGAAGCTGCTTATCAGGCGATTCCGCTTCTGGCAATCAACCGTCTGTTGGGAAAAGAGATCACCCTGAGCGGACAAACACTGCACCTGTGCTATGCCGCTAAGAATCAGCTGGTCAGCGATCCAATCACGGATGTGAAAAGTCACCATCAGTACTCTTTTGTATTTGATTTATCTGTGCAGACAACTCCTCCGGAAAGAAAAGCGCTATTGCTGTGCCAGATGAGCATTCGCCGCTGGATTCCTGATAACTACAATAAAGAACGAACTCCGTTTTTAACGAATGCAGTCAATGCTCATATTAAGATTTCAGAGGATAAGTATTGTCAAGTGCCCATCATCTATGGTTACACGGCCAAACAGCCCATATGGAAAGAACAGGACAAGGAGTGCTACAATATTTGGGGATATGAGCAATTGCCGTCGGCGGAAGCTGTTGTAAGAAATCCCGCAGCATACGCGAAACAAATTCTTCTTCCCTACAAAAACGGCATGGCCGGCTTTGCAGCTTCCAAAATCGGAACAGGTGTGTCCGTTGTTGACAAGGCGTCACTGTACCAGTCAGTGTCTGCTCTGCTCGGTGATATGATTTGTGAGCAGCCCGAAGCGGAACGGGTCATGCTGCGAGGACAGAAACTCAAAAAATATAACTGTCCGCAGGAATATGAGGATTCTGAAGATTTCCGGAACTGGGTCAGACGATGCGTGGAGACAGACCAAATCACATTTGAGCTGTATGGTCTGTGGAAAGATGATTCGCAGCAAAAACTGCTGAAACAGATTCAGGCCAAAATTGAACAGGATTTTGGCGATGAAAAGGATACATCCAGCCTGAACGTGCGGTATGTGTGTAAAGAAACCGGCAGTCTTGCCGACGAAATGCCGGACAATAAAAGGCAAACGCAGATTACGCGATGCGGCGAAATCGTCAAGCTATTAGGCGATACCGATGGGGTACCGGCTTGTATGTTCGTTTTGCCCGGGCAAGAAAACTATGGCGCTGGCGATCCGAAATCCGTCCTTCGCAATGCGTTTGCCCAAACGGGACGAGTTGTGCAGTTTGTTACCCCGGAGGAGGATGCCAGCCAGAACAAAATTGAAAATGCTGTGTACGACCTCTATCGACAGTTGGGTGTTGTGACCCTGCTGGATCCTGAGCGGGATCAGCCTGATTTGGCGCATACGCCCTGTGTGGGGATGCATCTGTGTACGCAAGTTCATGGGATCTCCAATAAAGCCCGTTTTCTTCCGCTTTACATTACGGTTGATTTGATAGAGGGAAAGACGCAGGTACATTGTGACGCATTCTCAAAGCGGACGGTCTCTTATCGGGAAGCGTGCCTTGAGATGGCGCGGCTTTTCTGGAACAGCGATTTGGAACAGCGCTGTGTTGCTGCAAGCCGCACCCCGGCGAAGCAAAAACTCATCGAGCTGAAAAACCGGTACGATACACCGGAAAACGGAGTGCTGGTTTTGGTACAATCCGATGGAGATACACGGGTAGTATGGGGCGGTATCTCCGACAAGGAGATCGGCGGATATGACAGGGCAGAGACGTATTACCCGACTCAGGTAAACGTCGGGACGCCGCAAAGTCCGTACTTACTCTCCTTGGCGGATTCAGGCGTGCGGATCGTTCGGATCAGGAGTAATCAGGAAGTTCCGGATTATTTCACGGAGTTGAGTGCGAAAGCTTCTGACGAAAATTTGCAGCGTTCTTCCGCATCGGGTATTTTTAAATACGAGGATGTGTATTGGGGCATTCATACGAAGCCGAACGATATGCGCTATACACATAGTCTGAAAGAATCCAAGATCGATTACCCCAAACATTTCTTTGCCGAAAAGGACATGATTGAATTGTACCCATTGCAGCTTCAACCGGGGGATGATGCAGCAAGCTGGATCTTCTATACCAACGCATTGAGAGATCTTCCGATTCAGTACAATCAGTCGACGGTTCTGCCCTTACCACTCCATCTGGCAAAAGGCCTTGAAGAGTACCTTTTCAAGGTATAAGTAGATAATACAAAAGTAGGCATCACCTCAAGAATAGAGGTGGTGCCTACTTTTCATTTCAGTTTTGCAATGAGATTAATTAGGGGGAATGCCTATTTTAATATGATAAATGGCTAAATGTGTGTAAAATTTTCCGAATTAGTAGTAGTTCAGGTGAGTTGCCAGAGATAAAGAGATACGCCCCAAAACGCTAACTGAGATTTATGCTCGCCTTACCCGAAGAAATACTGCTTCATATCTGAGACACCGCCATCCTTATCACAGAACCATTCGTAATCAGCGAGACAGTTCTGGCAGTGAGCAATTACATCGAACCCGCCGGGTGAATGCCTGTTATCGGTAATGCTCATGACTTCCAAGGACCTTCCGCAGGCCGGGCAGAACCTACTCTTCTTTGCCTGACGAGTGGCACGTTCTCTCTGCTCTGTCTCAAGTGCACCCAAAAGGCCTTGCCAAAGATTCGGATTCGGCTCATGCTCTGCGTAGTCTTCAAGGTGCCGCCGGATATCATCGGTAGCCAACGCAAGAAACTTGTCGTCCAGAAATCGAATGTGGCGCTTAATGTAATCGGAAACTACTGCGGGCATATATGTGTTTCTGCCCATCGCATACCGCATTGCTGACAGCAGGATCAAGCGAAAGTCAGCGTCGCAGATAGGGGCGAGTAGGTCCTGAAGGCACAACAGGAACTCCTTGCCGTTGTTCATGCATACACGCAGCGGCTGTTGTTCTTCCGTTACCAGATTCAGTAGACTGTTAGCTTGATCCTTCAGTTCATCGATGGTGATCGATTCGTAGTCTTGAAAAGGGTTTACTTCATAATTCATTATTTGACCTCCAGTCAGTTTGTCCTCGTTATGAGGCGTTGGCATTGTAGCTCTGACTGCCCAGAGGTTCAACTGTTTCTTTCAAAAAATATATCTTAGATTAGGTTGACTTTTAGCTAATATTTGATGTAAAATCTTAGTTAACAACTCCATATAAGCTTTTAGAGGTATGCGATATGAAAATTGATATCGAAAAGACCCTACCTATTTCTAAAGTTAATCAAAATTTTTCCTCTGCTGCGAGAATGGCAGAGGAGCAGGGCCTAATAACTATTCTGAAAAATAACAAGCCCAAATTTGTCCTTATGACTTTCGAAGAGTTTGAGAAACACGAAAAAGAAAAAGGAATGTAATACCATGCAAGAGAAAATTTCCATCTTCTCGTTTTTCTCAGGAATCGGGATTTTAGATTTGGCGTTTGAAAAAAACGGATATAACATAGTATTTGTTAATGAATACGACAACCTCTTTATTGAGTCATACCGGTATGCAAGGATGCAAATGAATCTGCGTGCTCCGATCTATGGCTATCGTAATGATAGCGCTGAACGCTATGCAAGGCGACGTGGAAAGAAAAATCTCCTTGCCCTTATTGCACAAGAGCGTGAAAAAGGAAACTTAGTCGGTTTTATTGGTGGACCGCCATGCCCGGATTTTTCAGTTGCCGGAAAAAATGCTGGTGTTGATGGCGAAAATGGTCGATTAACTAAGATCTATTTCGATATTATTTGTCGTTGCCATCCTGATTTTTTCCTGTTTGAAAATGTTAAGGGTTTAGTAAAAACGGAAAAGCATCGTGCTTTCTATAAGGAAATGATGATGAAAGTTCAAGCTAATGACTATGTTATAGCCGAAAACATTTTGAATGCACTTGCATATGGTGTCCCTCAATTCAGGGAACGTGTATTTATGGTCGGCATTCACAAAAAAATCTATCAGAACGAACCCAATACCCTAATATTCAAATGGGATAAACATGCACTCTTCAATACAGAGAATGTACTAACAAGAACATGGCCTAAAGAGAGAGAATTTGCGACAGATAGTTCATATGTGTTTCCTGCTAAAGGAATACTGAAAAAACTGACGGTTGAGTATTGGTTTCATAAAAATGATGTTGAAAATCATCCAAACGGCAATGATATATTCCGGGTAAAAAAGGGGCGAAACAAAATCGCAACTATCGCAGAAGGCGATACGAGTGGCAAGTCATTTAAACGGCTACATCGTTGGAGATTCTCGCCAACCGCCGCATATGGACACAACGAAGTACACCTCCACCCTTATAAAGAAAGGCGTATATCAGTAGCGGAAGCTATGGCGATTCAATCTCTGCCAAGAGAATTTGTTGTATTACCAACACTTCCATTGTCAAAGAAGTTCAAGATGATAGGCAACGGTGTTCCATACTTAATGGCAGCAGCAATTGCTAAAACATTAAGGGAGACCTTGAATGATATTCGGGAGGATAATCCATGAGAAAAATTGTGATTGATCCGCGCGTTATAAAACATTTGGGTAGAGATTTAATAACCTCGCCTGAAGTTGCTATAATTGAATTAATCAAAAATTCAATTGACGCAAAAGCAAGTCATATAAATCTACGCCTGTATAATAGTATGCCATCTAATGAACTTATCCCGGATTGCGTCAGTGACTCCGTTCCAAATAAGTACCTTGCTTCACCGATTCTTGTTGTTGAAGACGATGGGTGTGGTATGACTGATGCCACAATTGATGGCGGCTTTTTGAAAATCGCCACAGATATCAAATCCAACGAGGAAAGCACTCTTGGCGAAAAAGGCATTGGTCGACTGGCAGCTCAGAGACTTGGAACAGCGCTACTTGTAGAAACTTCTTCGGATAAAGAAAATCATACATCGTATGTTTTTATTGATTGGAATGCAGTGATCAATGGCGTAGTGGATATACCAAGTTGTGATGGTCCTAATACTTTGCACCATACTCGCTTATTTATTTTTAACGCAAATTTAGAGGACTATATTGATAACGCCACGCAGTTCAAGCAGGTGTCGTTGGATACTACTGCATTCCAAGTTCAGGTCAATCGAGAACTTAAGTCAGCGCTCAATTTTCTGATTACACCTTTTGCAGATGCGCAGGACACACTATTCATACCGCAGATTAAATTCTATTTCGATGAACACGAAGTTGACATCACATTCCCATATGATACTCTTGCCTTAGCGGAATCTATTCACAATTTCCGATTTGAGCCAACAGAAGACGGAATGTTAAACTATGGTTTGAACATAAAACCATGGTTTATTGAACGCGTCCATCGGGCATTAGTAAAAGCGGAAGCATTTAAGCGCTTAAAAAAGCCACATAGCTTTTACCGTGACATACTGGAACGCAATTCCACAAGAATTGAAAATACGCTTAAAGCTACTGCGACAAAAGATGAATTGGTTTCTTTGTTTTACAATATTCTCTGTGATTTCTATGCTGTTGCGGAAGACGAAGACAAGAAATCAATCTTTGATTCTTTTATCGAAAAAAAAGCACTTTCTGCAATTGAGGAACTTCTGAAAATAGCACCAATCACTGGCTCAATTTATAGTTTTAAACAGGGAGCAGCAATCGGTGATAAGATTGTTATCGATGCCGCCTATGATTTAGGCGAGACAAGTAAACGATATTCTTTGAAAGAGCTAAAATACTTTCTGGAAGATTATAATGGAATCAAACTATATCGAGATATATTTCGTATTGGTTTTTTAGGAAATAAGGAAAGTGACTGGATTAAACTTCAACAATTCAGGACAAAAGGGCAACAGTGGTATCGATTTGATCTCGGTAATACTGTTGGATATGTTTCCTTGGCTGATGCGGGACAAAACCATATTCAAGAGATTAGTTCACGCTTAGACATTAGTGCAAATGAAACATCCGAAGCATTCAAGCTCCTTATCAATGTCGTATTTAACTATCTTTTTTACGACCTGAATCGAAAGGCAAACGATCTGGTAAAAACACTTCTTGCAGAGGAAGGCCTGTTAGAAGAGAATCTCTCCAAACGTGTAAAGAAAAACGATGCAGCGCTTCGTGAGATGATGCGGCGTAATAAGCGTATGCAAAAAGCACTTGCTGATGTTTCTGAACATTTGAGGCGCGGAACGCAGATAAGTGGGACAGATCAAGTTGCCCTTCCCCAACAAAGTTACGCATTTCTTACAGATACAGTTAGAAAACTTGATGCTGATATCAAAGAGGATTCTTCTGTTCAAGAGTCTACAGCCGTGTTGCTTTCTGAGGCCGATGCACAGTTAAAAGCTATCGAAGTAGAGTCTTACAATAACTATAAACTTATGGCTAATGGCCTCATTACAGAAACAATTACACATGAATTGCACTCATTAAGTAAAACAGGTATTGTACCGGATGCAAGTGAACATTTCGATTTCTTAAAAGACTACTTTGTTCAAAGTGGCGGCGTACGGGTCTATAATCAACATGTTATTCCTATCAAAAACAGCTACGGGAACATTTCGGGGAAATTGGATCAAATCGGAAGTCTCTATTCGTTCCTTGAAACTACTTTTATCAAGAAGGGCACATATGATGAATTCATCCATGAATGTATCGAAAGTGTAATATCGAATATCCGAAAAAATCTTTTATCAACGGTAAAAAAAGAAAGAGTACAGATAGTGTGCAGCACTAAAGATTTGACATGGTTCGTTCCCAAAGGGGTGTTACTGCATGTCTTTTATAATTTGATCAATAACTCTTTGTATTGGATTGATGTGCGCCGTAAACGGGCGCAAAGCGATAGCACTTACGCTTATCCTGGAACTGATACTATTGCAATTGAAGAATATGGTGTTGATGGTATTGTAGTGTATGATACTGGCACAGGCGTCTCCAAGAGCATGGAAGATATCTTATTTGAGCCATTGCAGTCTGGTAAGCCGTTGTCTGAAGGTCGCGGTATGGGATTATATATTGTTCGGAAATTACTGAACTCTTTTGGAGGCGAAATCGAATTGCTCGACGAGCGTAATGAATACGGAAACAGATATAAATTTTTGCTTGTATCCAATACCTCGGAGGAATTGTAATGAGCTATAAAGAACTTTTTTCGGCTATTGAGTGCAATCGCATTGTAATCATCGAGGACGATTTCAAGCAGGGCGAATACAAAAAAGAGCGAGCTCTGTATGATATTACCCGAATGGCGGTCGATGACCGTTGTCGGTATCTTGCAGAGATTGAATCTATTTCACAGCCACTGCATGAGGTTCTGTCAAAGTTTCTTTCTTTATTTGACGAATGCTTTGATAAAATTGGAGTGTGGGATGATAGCATTCCCTACGGGGACATTAGTTGTGCGTTTGGGCTGGTTGAAAGCGTAAATCCCGAATTGAAAGTACTGCTTGAAGAACAGTATTCTCGTTTTGAGGGCGAGGCTGTTCAGAAAATATATGAGCTTGGCGCTAAATACGGAATTGGAGTTAATCACCCTGCTTATTTCGATGATCTTTACAATAACTATATTTTGAGCGAAAATAGAGCTCAGTCTCTTCGCATTTATACGGATTTTTCTGCTGATACACAGAACTTATTCTCTGACGATATTGGACAGGCTGCTCCGGAGCATGCCGTTGTATGTATTATAGATAACTATTTATCTGGCTCTAATAGAGCAAAAGAAGTTATTCAGGTGATCTCTGATAGAAATACTGGCATGCGCCGAAATATTATCGGCAGCATTTTCTCATCCAAAGAAATGTATGAAGAGATTACCGATGCTTTGTACTTTGAATATGTGTCTAAAGAGCATCCTGAACAGTTAAAATCTTGTATTGCGAAAAGTGCGTACAATTATTTTATCTCCGAACTAAAATCTGAAACGCTATTAGGTATGGGCGATGCCTTTGATAAAGCTATTAAGAATAAAGGAATCGCATTTTTCCTTGCGCAGAAAGCGCGGACTGAGGGAGCGTCAGAATATGAAATTATCAATGATTGGATCAGACTATTATCAACCGCTCCCCGGAAAGATGCCGATACAATAAAAAGAATGATTCGGCTATCGAGGGTTATTAATAGTTTAGAAGATGATGAGGATTTGCCTGATGCAGATCTCCAGCAGTTAAACACATTAGAGGCGTTTGATTATACCGTCAATGATTACTTCTTGCCTGTGACGGCCGGCGATATTTTTACTAACAGTAAAGATGAATGGTTTGTCCTAATCGGACAAGATTGTGACATGGCCAGGAGTATAACGCGTACGCCTAAAGATGCATTAGCAGAGTTACTACCTGCAAAAGTTCGGACTCAGACCGATTTTGAAAAATGGACTAATGACTTGAGAAGTGCATCAATTTATAGTTTTAGAAAGAATCTTGATGCTGGATGTGAAGTACTTCAAGTTGAGTATCAAAAGCGTGAATACATAGCGAATGAAATTTTGAATTTGTGTTCATTCAATTCAACCGGAGAATGTAAGATTTCCCTTTCAGATTCCATTGGTCAGGAGCAACATATGCTAATGCCGGATTATATGGTAGAGTACTACTCCAAGTTACAGCAATTTTTCTTGGCTACTAAAACGTTGCGAATACAGGCAGAAGATGCGTTTGAAATTGTACTCTCAAAAGAACATTCTCCACGGTTACTTTCTTTTAAAGATTTTGATAAAACCTCGGACACGGTGTCCTTTGATTTGAAGCGTGTATGCCGACTGACACATGATTATGTTTTTTATTTGTACAAGTTATACTTGGAGTATCGTGGAAGACAGCCGTTCCAAACAATTAACTTGATTAGACAAGAAGATACTTCTCTCCCGGTTATATATAACAAAGAGAAAACCGGGCAGTATTTGTCATTTCGAAGCATACCGATTCCGGATAAAAGTAACCGCAAAAATTGGTGCTGGGTTATAGACGCAGCAGAGTTAAACCGAGTGCTTATGCTGTTGAAATTACCTACTCTACGAGATGGGAACGACGACATAGTTCTCAAGAATGAGTGCGTCATACTACAACTTCAACAAGACAAGCAAATTCAAATAGTAAAAGCAAAGGAAAAAGTGCATTTTAAATCAAACTAAAGGTAAATATATTATTTCTGTGTCAAGGGTACTCGGTAGCATTACTGAGTGCCCTTGAATTTTAAAATCAGGTAAAAGAACATGCGAATTTATCATTTTCTTGCTTTTCTACTCAAATATGCTATTATAAAAATAACACTGACAGTCGTTGGAATAGGCCTTGGCAGTATAGTTGTGATAGACCAAATGCGCTGCCAATGGCAGAGCATTTTATAATAAGTATAGGAGAGATACTTTATGGCTATAAGTTATAAAAAACTCTGGAAGCTACTTATCGACAAGGATATGAAGAAGAAGGATTTATGCGAAAAGGCGGGTATCAGTCCTGCATCCGTTACTAAGATGGGAAGAAACGGGCATGTCACTACAGAGATTCTCTTAAAGATATGCACTGCATTGGATTGCGGTATCGAGGATATCATGGAGATTGTACCAGATAAATAACAACGCGCTTTTCTTGCTTCAGGAGGATGAATGATTTCCTAAGCTGATAATAGCTACATAAATAGAGAAATGAGGAAAAGTAAATGGCTAATAAGCAGATGATAGATGCAATGTGGGACGATTCGCCTGTCGATGTTTCCACCGAAGTGAACTTTATCTGGTCCATCGCGAACAAACTGCGCGGACCATACCGCAGCGACAAATACAAGGATGTTATCATTCCGATGACGATCATCCGTCGCTTTGAGTGTGCTCTTGCGCCCACCAAGCAGAAGGTTGTTGACCAGTTCAAAGCAAACCCGAATTTTCCGGCAAAGGCGATGTACCGCATTTCAGGTTTTCAGTTTTATAACACCAGCGAATTCGACCTTGCGGAGCTTGTAAATGATGCTGACCACATTGCCGCCAATTTCAAGAGTTACCTGCAGGGATTCTCTGCAAATGTGTTGGAAATTCTGATGTCCAAGGAGCGCGGTCTGAACTTCGGCGAAGAAATTGACAAGATGGACAAGAACAACCGTCTGCTCTCCGTCATCAAGGCGTTCTCTGAGCTTGATCTTGACCCTCGAACTATCGACAATGTGAAGATGGGATATATTTTCGAAGAACTGATCCGTAAGTTCTCTGAAAATGCCGAAGCCGGCGACCACTATACCGGCCGCGACATTATTAAACTGATGGTCAATATTCTGCTTGCCGAAGGCTGTGACGATATCTTTGATGACGGCAAGGTCATCACCATATTGGATCAGGCCTGCGGCACGGGCGGTATGCTCTCCACCGGCTATAATTTCATCAAGCGTTATAATCCTTCTGCCGATGTGCGCCTGTTCGGACAGGAGATCAACCCAGAGTCTTATGCCATGTGCCTTGCCGAGATGCTCATCAAGGGACAGAACGCCGAAAACATCTGCTATCAGGATACCATGAAAGCCGACCGCTTTAAGGGCACGAAGATGCGCTTCGTGCTGGAAAATCCGCCGTTTGGCACTGCATGGGGCGGTAAGGATGCCGCAGAAGGCGTCGAGGATGCCGTCAACGCAGAATATCAGAAAGGCGTTGACGGTCGCTGGGGCGCGGGTCTGCCCGGTTCCGGCGATATGCAGATGCTGTTCCTTCAGTCTGCCATTGACAAGATGGACGATAACTTCGGTCGTGCTGCGATCATCGAAAACGGCAGCCCGCTCTTCTCCGGCGGAACGGCATCCGGCGAGAGTCAGATTCGCCGTTGGATGTTGGAAAGCGATTTGATTGAAGCCATCATTGCGCTGCCCACCGATCTGTTTTATAACACAGGCATCGCTACATACATCTGGGTCCTCTCCAAGAATAAGCGTCCGGAGCGCAAAGGCAAGATTCAGTTGATTGACGCCTCGACTTTCTTCAAAAAGCTGCGTAAAGCCCTGGGCGATAAGAAAAATGAGATTTCTCCCGAAGACCGCAGTGCCGTTACCAAGCTGTATGCGGACTTCGCAGAGAACGAGTATTGCAAAATTTACCGGAACGAGGAGTTCATTTACCGCGAGTATACGGTGATGCAGCCCCTCCAGCGCAGCTACGCCATTACGGAGGAACGGATTCAGGCGATGGTGGGCAAAGGCGCACTTGACAGCCTTTACAACGAAGTGAAATTTGCAGACTTGGAATTGATGGAAGAGCGGGACGGTAAAGCCCAGAAACAGTTGAATAAGTTTTTTGTCGGTAAGCCTATCTACGATGCGATTCTTGCGGATTTGAACCACGCCATCAGTGATACCGTGTGGATGTCACCGGACGCCTTTATGCCGCATCTTACCGAAGTATTAAGCAAGGCTACAACAGATAAGAAGCTGTTGGAAAAGATTGCGGACGGTCTGTCCGTTATGGACAAGAATGCCGAGATTCAGCGTGACCGCAAGGGCAACATCATTTATGACAAGGAAACTAAGGATACCGAGCTGGTGAGGTGGGAAGAGAGCATCGAGGATTATATGGCAAGAGAGGTCCTGCCGCACATCCCGGATGCCGCCGCATTCTTCGAGGAGGACCTCAGCGCAAAGAAGCCTGTTATCAAAACCGGAGCGGAGATCCCGTTCACACGGTACTTTTATAAGTATCAGCAGCCGACAGCCAGCGAGGAACTGGAAGCGAAATTTTCAGAGTTGGAGCTTTCCGTCTCTGAGCGTGTAGCCAAACTGTTTGAGTAAGGTGGTGACGATATGAGAGAGATGAAGCCAAGCTCAATGGAGTGGGTCGGCGATATACCAGCATCATGGAAGGTGATGCCGAACAAGTATTTGATGCATAAGAAGAAAGAAATCTGCCCTGTATACAATGGCGAAGATATCCTTTCCTTGACAATGAAAGGCGTTATTGTCAGAGATTTGGACGCTGGTGGAAAAATGCCTGCCTCCTTTGATGGGTATCAGCGGCTTGAGCCAGGCAATCTGCTTATGTGCCTTTTTGATATAGATGTAACACCTCGGTGCATTGGCCTGATTAAACAAGCCGGCTTATCGAGTCCAGCGTATAGTCAATTTGTGTTGTGTGATGATGCGAACGCCGCATATTACTGCTACTACTACACGATGCTCGACAACGACAAGACACTGCTTCATTTAGCAAAAAACCTTCGTCATTCATTGACAGAGGATCAGCTGGGGGCAATCCCTGTAATTGTTCCTCCAACGGATGAACAACACCGCATTGCCGATTCCCTTGACACTAAATGTGCCGAGATCGATGCGCTGACCGCCGATATTCAGACCCAGATCGACACACTTGAACAGTACAAACGGTCTGTCATCACCGAAACCGTCACCAAAGGACTGAATCCCGATGCCGAGATGAAGGACAGCGGGATTCAGTGGATTGGCAATATGCCCGCACACTGGGATGTTATCCGTGGTAAGTACATCCTGCGCTATATGCAGAAGCCAGTGCGTGAGGATGACGGTGTAATCACTTGTTTTCGCGACGGTGAGGTTACTCTTAGAAGTAACCGCCGTGAGGACGGCTTTACGATGTCCGACAAGGAAATCGGTTATCAAGGTATAGATGTCGGAGACTTGGTCGTTCACGGCATGGACGGTTTCGCAGGTTCTATCGGCATCTCTGATTCACGCGGTAAGGCTTCTCCGGTGCTCAATGTGCTGGATACCGACCAATGCAAGCGGTATATCATGTATTATCTGCGCAGCATGGCTTACAGTGATGTGTTTCTTGCTTTGGCGACCGGTATTCGTGTGCGTTCCTGTGACCTTCGGTGGAACAAGCTGGCAGAGCTTTCCTATCCGGTACCGCCGCTGGATGAGCAGAATGCCATCGTAAAGCACATCGATTCTGTGCTTTCAAAAGCGGATGCCGTTATCGCTGATAAAAAAGCACAGCTTGCAACACTCGACGAATACAAGAAATCTCTGATTTTTGAGTATGTAACCGGCAAGAAGGAGGTACCCGTCTCATGAAGGTTGAATTCATAGAATCTGAGTTCTGGGGCGTAGCCTTGCTTGTTGCGGAAGCCGATTTTAAATTGGCTAAAACAAAGGATGCTGAGTGCGACAGCTTGGCTCATGCTACAGCCGCTTTTGCAAATCTATTTGACGTGGATTATACCATTGCACGGAGCGAATACAATGCAGCTTTGGATGCGCTTGAGAAAAACGGAGCAGCTATTTTTTCAATTGGCTCCTCGCAGTATCCAGAGCGTAGATGGGTTGAAATTCAAGTGTCGAACAACAGTCAACCGAAACGTGTGCTTTACGCCGATGAGGATGGGTATCACTTGATTCGCCATGCACATTTCAATCCAAAAGCGGTTGCAGCCATACAAAAGCGGCACAAGGAGGAACGAAAGAAATGACAAGTATTCTCTCCGAAAAAGAATATCAGCATTTCATCATGGACAGGCTCTCGCAGGACAACGGTTACATCGTCCGCAAAGCGACAAGTTATGACCGCCTCTTTGCTATAGATCGGGAGCTACTATTTCAGTTTCTGAACGATACCCAGCCAGATGAGATGGTGGCACTCCGCAAAATCTACAAAGCCGACCTGGAGGATACCCTCGTCAATTTTATCAATGCCGAGGTCACAAAAGCGCGCGGCAGCCTGCTGAATGCGCTGAAGCACGGCATCGAGATCTCCAACATGAAGCTGGAACTCATGTATACCAAACCCGCTACCACCTTTAATCGGGAACTGTTGATCGTAGAAAAAGATAATGACGGTAAGCCGT
>ERZ832317.3883-NODE-3883-length-15099-cov-3.125831_pt1 | contig 15099 bp, 14 predicted proteins | sample MGYA00519695_ERZ832317 | MGnify/ENA primary metagenome ERZ832317 (study PRJEB31850, sample SAMEA3708726) | human gut metagenome | biome: human gut; feature: human-associated habitat; material: faeces | place: China | collected 2014 ...
ATGAATATGGGTGGTGATGATTTTATTAATAAACCTTTTGACTTACAAGTCGTTCAAGCTAAAATTCAAGCACTTCTTAGAAGAACCTATAGTTTTTCTAAAGAATTTCATCTTTTATCCTATCAAGATGTCTATTTAGATTTATTACAAGGAAAGATAACTTATCATCAAAAAGAACTTGTTCTAACAAAAAATGAACTTAAAATATTAGAATTTATGTTTGAACACGCTGAAGTGATTGTATCACGCGTTGATTTAATGGATCATTTATGGGACGATCATCAGTTTATTGATGATAATACTTTAAGTGTTAATATGAATCGCTTAAGAAAGAAACTTGAAGATATTGGACTTTTTAACTTTATTCATACAAAGAAAGGTTTAGGGTATTTATTATGCTTAGAGAATATTTAAAGAAAACTTCTACTGTTTATCTTCTTTATCTTTTCTTTATGCTAACAAATTTTCTAATTTTACTTCTATGTCAGGTTTTACAAGATTTGATGATTTATATCTTGATTGTCGATTTAGTAATCGTCTTGATTTACTTTATTATTGATTATACAAAATATAAAAACCATCATCGTTATCTTCAATATTTACAAGAAGACAGGGAACTTCATTTTCCTAAAATACGTTATCTTGAAGAAAAAACATATCAAGAATATATTCAAAGACTTCAAAATACAATGAATGATTTAAAAAAAGAAAATCAAATTAAATATAATGAAATGATGGATTATTATACAAAATGGGTCCATCAAATTAAAACACCTATCGCAGGATTAAAACTCGTTATTCAAAATGATTACCAAGATGAAAGAATGCTCGTTGAATTATTAAAAATAGAACAATATGTCAATATGGCTTTACAATACATTCGTTTAGATCACATTCATCATGATCTTTCTTTTCAAAAAATATCTTTAGATTATCTTGTATCACAAGAGATAAAAAAACAATCCCTTTTCTTCTTTGAAAAAGATATAAAAGTAGATTATCAAATCAAAGATATACAAATATTGACGGATGAAAAATGGAGTGCTTTTGTCATTGAACAAATACTTTCTAATGCCTTAAAATATACTCAACAAGGAAGTATTAAATTTTATAATGATCATGAAAAGCTTTATATTCAAGATAGTGGTATTGGTATTAAAGAAAGTGATTTACCTCGTGTTTTTGAAAGAGGATTTACGGGGTTTCAAGGAAGAAATGATAAAAAAGCGAGTGGTTTAGGTCTTTATTTATGTAAGAATATTTTTGATAAATTAGGTCATCTAATTTCTATTGAATCGACTATTGGTAAAGGAACAACGGTATGTCTTGATTTTACTAAAAAAGAAATATTTATTGAATAATCTTACAATAATGTAAGATTATTTTGCTTATTTGTAAGATAAATCGATAGGTCATCTTTTATTAAAAGCATAGAATATAGGTGTAAAAAGGAGGAGACAAAAATGTCATTATTACAAGTTAAACATTTACAAAAAATTTATTCAACACGTTTTTCAAGTCAAAAGGTAGAAGCTTTAAAAGATGTCTCTTTTGACGTTGAAGAAGGTGAATATATTGCTATTATGGGTGAATCTGGAAGTGGGAAAACGACACTTTTAAACATTTTAGCTTCTTTAGATAAACCAACAAGTGGCGAAGTATTACTAGATAATCAAGATCTTACTAAAATCTCTGATAAACATATTTCAGCTTTTAGAAGAGATAATTTAGGCTTTGTATTTCAAGATTTTAACTTATTAGATACTTTTAATGTTGCTGATAATATTTATTTACCCCTTGTTTTATCCAAAGAGCCTTATGCTTTAATGAAACCAAAACTAGACAAACTAGCTAAACCTCTAGGAATAGATCATTTATTAGAAAAATATCCCTATGAAATATCTGGTGGTCAAAAACAAAGAGTTGCTGTCGCAAGAGCCCTCATAACAAATCCTAAAATCATTCTTGCCGATGAACCAACAGGAGCTCTTGATTCTAAATCAACTGATCAGCTTTTATCAATCTTTGATCAAATTCATCAAAGTGGACAAACTATTTTAATGGTGACTCATAGTAGTAAAGCAGCAAGTTATGCCAGTCGTGTCTTATTTATTAAAGACGGACAAATCTTCCATCAACTTTATAAAGGAGATATGTCTAATCAAGAAATGTATCAAGCTATTAGTGATACTCTAACAATGCTTCTTTCAGGAGGTCAATAATATGAAATTTTATTTAAAATTGGCTTTAGGAAACATTAAAAAGAATAAGAAGCTTTATACATCATATTTTGTTTCAACAATCTTTTCTATTGCCTTATATTTTATTGTTAGAAATATTGGACAAAGTCCTACTTTAAAAGATCATCAAGAAATGACGATGTTTTTAGGATTAGGCAGTGGTGTAATAAGTATTTTCTCTTTTATATTTTTACTTTATACCAATAGTTTTGTTATAAAAAATAGAAAGAAAGAAATTAGCCTTTATCATATCTTAGGGATGGAAAAAAGAAATATACGTTCGATGATGTTTCTAGAAACACTCATTATCGCCCTTATTTCTCTTTCATCAGGTATTTTAATAGGTGTTCTTCTTTCGCAAATAACATCGGTTATTATCTTAAGACTGATCCATAAAAGTGTTCAATTTTCTTTAAACTTTTCATTGAACGCTTTTATACAAACTATTATTATTTTTAGTATCATTTTCTTAATTTCTTTAATATACAATATTACTATTGTTGTAAGAAGTAATCCTATTGAACTTTTAAAAGGACAAAACATTGGTGAAAAAGAACCTAAAACAAAAATAATCTTAACGCTTTTTGGAATGATTACTTTAGGGGCTGGTTACTACCTTGCCTTATCTATCACTGATCCAATGAAAGCAATGACTTTGTTCTTTGTTGCAGTTATTTTAGTCATGCTAGGAACTTATAGTTTATTTACAGCAGGAAGTATTGCTTTATTAAAATTCTTAAAATCAAGAAGAAACTTTTATTATCAACCAACACACTTTACTTCTATTTCTGGTCTTTTATACCGTATGAAACAAAATGCGGTCGGACTAGCAAATATTTGTATTTTATGTACTTGTGTTTTGGTTACTCTTTCTTCAACAATCTGTTTATATAATGGAATTCAAGATAGTATAGACCGTCAATGTTATATGGCTGGTAATATTAAGTTGAATGGTTTTAAAAATCCAAGTTATGTTTTTGATAAAACAAAAGAATTATTGAAGAATGAAAAATATGATTCTCTTTATGCTTTACCTGTTTATGAGTATTCTGGGAGTTTAAAAAAGAATCATGCTAAACTTGATGATTATGATTATAAATATCTTTCTTGCATCAACCTTGTTTCTTTAGAAGATTATAATCATTATTTTGATAAAAACCTTTCTTTAGATAAAAATGAAATCTATCTCTATAGTTATGGAAAATATAATTACCGTTCTCTTTCTTTAAATGGCAATTCTTATGTCATTAAAGATCAAATCAAAAATCGTCAAGTTCAAACTGGTAATAGTTATGCTTTTAATGCTATAACTATTATTATGAATCAAAATAATCTTGATCAATATCAATTAAAACCACAAATATTCTTTATTGGTTTCAATGCATCAAAAGAAGTTGTTAAGAATGTTACAAATCAACTTATAAAAATAGATTATAGTCAACTTGGTGAAAAGAATTATTATTTTACTACTCAAAATGGGATTGAAGATCAAGAATTTATCTATGAAATGTATGGAAGTATTCTCTTTATCGGTATTTTCTTATCAATTATGTTTTTAGTAGCTGCCATTATCATTATCTACAATAAACAAATATCAGAAGGATTTGAAGATCAAAATAAATTTGAAATCTTACAAAATGTTGGTATGTCACAAAAAGAAGTTAAACAAACAATCCAGTTTCAAGTACTTATTTTCTTCTTTGTCCCATTAATTGTTGCAATTATTCATTTATTATTTGCTTATCCGCTTATTTTAAAGGTATTAAACGGTTTATTGTTATGTAATGAAAATGTCTATTTTATTTCTACAATCAGTTGTATTATAAGTTTAATTATTATTTATACGATTGTTTAATCACTTCTAAAGCTTATTATCGTATTGTGAAAAAATAACATATTTTAATGGACTGAAAAGCTAAATTATAGCTTCAACAGTCCTCTTTTATTATATAAAAAAACAGAGAAATCTCTCTGCTTATCCAACTATGGCTCTGGTTCTCCGATTTAATCCAACTAAAGCATGGATTCTCTAAAGAAAATATATCATATTTTCATTTTAAAAAAAATATTTTAGAGATCACTTACAATATTATGTACCCATATACCCTTTCTTACAAGAACAAGACCAAGTGTTGCTTTAGGAATATCAACACATTGAACTAGTAGATAGATAGTCAATATTGGTAATGATGTTAAACGGGTAAGTAATAAAGCGCTCATGAAAGTAAAAACAAAAGTATAACCACTATCAAATAAGAAGGTTAGAAAAGTTTTACCTCCTGCTCGCATTGTAAAATAACTACTATAATAAATAGAAATAATTGGTAACATACATGCCGCAATTTTTAAAAGTTGAGAGGCTAAAGCTTTTACTTCTAATGAAGTATTATAGATTTGTGGTATGAGTGATGAAACATTGAATAATACAATACCTATAGCCAAACACATCACAAAATTCATAAATAACATTTTTAAATCGTAATCTTTGGCTTTTTCAATTTCTCCTGCTCCAAGTTGTTGACCAACTACAATAGAAATAGAGTTACCCATAGCATAACATACGATCATAAAGAAGTTTGTTACTGTTGTTGTTATGTTAATGGCAGCTACCGCTATAATTCCTCTTGTCGAATAACTTTGGGAAATTAAAGCTATTGATATTGACCAAAGAATTTCATTACATAAAAGCGGTAATCCTCTTTTCAACATTTCTTTTGTTAAAGAAAGTGGTACTTTCTTTAACCCCATCGCTTCTTTTAAATAAGTATTACGGTATCCACCTACAATATTAATACTCATTTCAACCACACGAGAAACAACAGTACCAATAGCTGCACCAGTAACTCCTAATTGTGGAAATCCAAAATGTCCAAAGATCAAAATATAATTAATACAGAAATTGACAATCACGGCGACCACACTGGCAATCATTGGTAAAACCGTATTCCCTGTTTCTCTAAGTGACGATGAATAAACTTGTGTAATTACAAAAGGAATCAGTCCAATGATCATAATTTTTAAATAATCCATTCCATAATTTAAAGTTTTTAAATTATCTTGCGGATTATCATTTAAATATAAAGAAATCAATTGTTGTCCAAATGTATAGAATAAAAAAATAGCTAGCAGTGTAATTATAATTCCTATAATCAATTTGATCCTAAAACAATTCTCCACTCCTTCTTTATTTTTCTTTCCATAAAACTGTGCCATAAAGATTCCTGGGCCTGACATTGCTCCAAAAATCGTGACATTAAACACTTGTAATAATTGATTGGTAATAGAAACTCCTGACATAGAAAGTGTTCCTAATTGTCCAATCATAATATTATCTAATAAACTTGCAAGATTTGTAAAACCGTTTTGAATAACAATGGGTATACAAATCGCAAGAACCATTTTATAAAATCCTTTACTTCCAATTAGTTTTTTCATATTCCCTCCTATGTGTAAAAGATATTATAATCGATTATGCATTTAAAAAAAAGAGCTTTCGCTCTTTTGACTACTTATTATCTCCTAATAATTGAAGAATATCTAAGAAGATATTAACAAAGTCTAAATAAAGATTAAATGCTCCATAAATACTTAATTTTTCTAACATTTCTGGATTAGATGAAGCATAATTATAAAGTTGTAATGATTTTTGCATATCATATGCTGTAATTCCTGCAAATAATGCAAGTGAAATCAGTGGCATAATAAGTGTTCCCACCCCTAAATTAAAAATCATCACAATAACTGAAAAAATAATATAAACAAATAATCCTGCTAGACAGATTGTTCCAATGCGTGTTAGATCCATTTTAATCACTGTTCCTAGTACAACAAGCACACCAAAGTAGATGGCTGCTACTAAAAAAGCAAGTGCAACGCTAAAGGAAGTATAGCTTGCAATAACATAAGAAAATGTCACACCAGTAATGACTGAATAGATCATATAAAGAACTTTTGCCGTAATTGGTTTCATTGTCATTAAACGTCTTGATAAACCAATAACAACCGCAAATTGAAAAAAAATTAAAATGAAAGGAAGCATTCCTGCATAAGACATAAATGATGATCTTTCTAAAGCAAAAGCTGTCACAAAAGTTGTTAAAACACCAATAACCATCCATTTAAAAATATTGTTAATGTATTGTTGTATCGTCATTGAACGATCTTCAACATATTCATAAGTTTTGTTATCCATATTCATTCTCCTATCCTTGAATAATACGATTTTCTAAAATTTTCTTTTCAGGTAATGTTTTTTCAACATATCCTAAAATACAACAACCAATACCAACGTAATCCTCTAAATGCCATTTTCGAAGATATTCTTGGCCTTTTTCTAATTCAAACATTTCTTTACAACGATTGATCCAACAAGAACCTATATTTAATGCATAAGCTCCTGTCTGCATAGCCCCAATCACTAATGAACCATCTTTTATACCATTACTTTCATCTTTTGGGACAAAGATAAAACATACTGTTGGTGCTCCATAAAAAGGATCTGCTTCTTTACCCCAAATGAAAGCATTTAACTTAGATAATTCTTTGATTTCTTCTTGATTTTGAACTACCACGATTTTACTTGATTGTTTGTTCATTCCACTAGGGGCATTTAAACCACAATCAAGGATAGTTTTTAATTCTTCATCTTTGATTTGTTCTTGTTTAAAACTACGACAACTTCTTCTTGTTGTAAGTACTTCAATTGCATCCATTTTTATCTCTCCAATCCTAAAATATAATTGATAAATTGTTGAGCTGTTCTTCCTGATGTTCCACCATGAGAAAGTTCCCATTTATTCGCTTCTAATAATAATTCTTTTTCATCCATTTCTATATTATTTTTATGTGCTAATTCTAAAACAATATGATTAAATTCTTTTTTCATTGGTTTAGAATAATTGATTTTAACCCCAAAACGATTAACTAATGAAAGTTTTTCTTCCATGGTATCTGATTGATGCATTCCATTTTCTTGAACAACATCATTACGATCAGACCAGTTTTCTTTAATAAGATGTCTTCTATTACTTGTTGCATAAATAAGAATATTTTCAGGTTTTGTTTCAACTCCACCTTCAATTACTGCTTTTAAAAATTTATATTCAATTTCAAATTCTTCAAATGATAAATCATCCATATAGATAATAAAACGATAATTTCTATTTTTAATCATCGCAATAATATTTGATAAATCTTTAAACTGATGTTTATAGATTTCAATCATTCTTAGACCTTGTTCATAAAATTCATTTACAATTGCTTTAATACTTGTTGATTTACCTGTTCCACTATCCCCATAAAGTAAAACATTATTTGCTTTTCTTCCTTCAACAAAAGCTACAGTATTATCTAATAACTTTTTCTTTTGAATTTCATAACCAACTAAATCATCTAAAATAACTTCATCCATATTATTAATTGGCTTTAATTCTACATAGTTTTCATGACTAGTCGCAATTCTAAAGGCTTTATTTAAACCAAACATACCTACTCCATAATCTTTATAGAATTGCGTTACAACATCAAAGAATTCTTGTTCATTCTTTGTTTCTTCTAGTTTTTTAGAAAGTTCTTGTACTTTTAAAGAAACATTCTTGTTGTACATCAATTCTGGTTTTGATAAAGCTTTATAATTAGCAAGAGTTGAAAAACAATCAATATTTAATTCCTTTTCTATTGTACTAAAATCATAATGAAATAATTCATAGAACACTTTAAAATCATTTAAAGCAAAATGATTGACCGTACCTTCTCTTGCCCCTTGTTTTTCACAAGTCATACTAAATGGATTTTCATTTGTCATTAATAAATAAGTCAAATAATTATGCCATAAATTATCATTAAATCCATATTGAGTTGCAAGTTCTAATAATCTTTTTATCTGACTATAAATTTCTTGACGAAGTTCATGATTTGATTTTTCATCATCTGATAACAACTTAGCAAGTTGTACTAAAATTTCATTCTTTGGTAAATTCCCATAAAGAATTAAATTTGATATTAATTCATACATATATATAATCCCCCTAATTTTCTTTATTTTAACGCATCTTTTAGGAAAATGAAATAAAATGATGTATAATAGTTTCAATGAGGTGAAAAAAATGGAAAATGGTGTTTTATTACAAGGGTTTCATTGGTATATAAAACCTGAAGAGAAACTTTGGAAACAACTTCAAGAAAAAGTAAAATCTTATAAAGAAATGGGTTTTTCAGCTATTTGGTTACCACCTGCTTATAAAGGCGTTGGCGGTATTCATGATAATGGTTATGGTGTTTATGATCTTTATGATTTAGGAGAATTTAATCAAAAAGGAAGTATTGAAACAAAATATGGAACAAAAGAAGATTATTTAGCGTGTATTCAAGCTTTTCAAAAAGCAGGAATCGATGTCTATGGAGACATTGTCTTGAATCATAAAATGGGGGCTGATGGTACTGAAATCGTTATGGCAAAAGAAGTCAATCGTCAAAATACCAATGAAATCATTTCTGATGATGAACAAATTGAAGTCTATACCCTTTTTACTTTTCCCGGTAGAAATAAAAAATATTCTGATTTTATTTGGCATTGGTATCATTTTGATGGTATCGATTATGATAAAAAAACACATCGTAATACCATTTTCCTTTTTGATCAAAAAAGTTGGGATCAAGAAGTCGATGATGAAAATGGCAATTATGATTATTTAATGGGAGCGGATTTAGATTTTGGAAATGAAGAAACCGTTCAAGAAGTTACCTCATGGCTTTATTGGTATATAAATTTTACTAAAATCAACGGCTTACGTCTCGATGCTGTTAAACATATTCCCGCTTCTTTTTATAAAAACCTCTTGCCAAAAATATATCACGATTTTAATAAAGAATTATTTACGGTTGGTGAGTATTGGCACGGAGATGTGTATCATTTAGAAAAGTATTTAAAAGAAGTCAATTTTGAAATGTCTTTATTTGATGTTCCTCTTCACTATCATTTTTATGATGCAAGTCATAATGAAAATTATGATTTTTCTCATATTTTTGATCAAACGCTTGTTTCCATGTATCCTTCAAATGCAGTTACTTTTGTCGACAATCATGATACGGAACCAAGTCAATCATTAGCTTCTTTCATTCCTGATTGGTTTAAAGGACATGCTTATTGTTTAACTCTTTTAAGAAAAGCAGGGTATCCTTGTATTTTCTATGGTGATTTAGAAGGTATTGATTATGAAAATGTTTCTTCAAAAAAAGAAATGCTTCACCAGCTCCTTTCTCTAAGAAAACAATATAACGAAGGAAATCAAGAAGATTATTTTGATCATCCTCATTTAATTGGTTGGACAAGACATACTGAAACAAAAGCAATGGCAATTATTATGACGAATTCAAATGGTGGTATAAAATCAATGTATGTTGGTAAAGAAGATCGTCATTGTTATTATGTCAATGTCTTTAATGGTTATCAAAGAGTTCTTATTAATGAAGATGGTTATGGTGATTTTTATTGTGAGGATAAAAACTTTGCTGTATACGTAAAAGAGTAATGATTCAGTTTTCCTGATTCATTACTCTTTTTTATAATTATAAAATTAGTTTTTTTGTCATCTAATCCAGTTAAATTCAATTCAATCTTTACAACAGTTTCTTTTATATCAACATTTTCAAAATCATGCCCACATATTATTGCTTCTAAAACATCAGAAAATGAAACTGAATATCTTCCATCGTTTTCTTTTAAGAAAATGGCAGGATAATATAATTTCATACTCTTTCTCCTTTTTAATATTACGTATTTATACTTGAAGCATGATTATTTTTTTAATTAACACATTTAATTTATTTTAAATATCAAACAATCTGACAAGCCTTACATACTTCTTTGACCCAACGAGAAGCATCCAACAACAATTCTTCATGTCTTAAATCAAATTCAATGATATCAGGTTGTTTGAAATATTTTTCATAACGTTTTCGATACTTTTCACCCATCTTTTTTGAATAGAATACATGAATTGTTGTATGAGGTACTTGGATTTGTTGACCCACTTTTGTATATAAGTCACTACAAAATTGATTTTTCATTGATTCTTTAGAAATAAAAAAAAAATCAATGCCACTTCCTATACCCATGAGTTCCATGAATTTCTTTCGATAATTTGCATTTTCATCTTGAGTATTCATTCTTTTAGAAATAAATTTTTTAGCTAGTCTACTTCCTTTGCCTGTAATTAAAGGATAAATAATGGATATTACAAGTGCAGTTTGTAGTTTTGCAAGAAGCTTAGAAGTTTGATCCATATCACTTGAACCAATAATCGCATGATCGATATGAATGTTTTCTCTACTTAACAGTAAAGATACAAAAGATCCGCCAAGTGAACAACCATAGACAGCAAAAATATGACCATTAAAATATTCTTGAATATATTGTTCAATCTTTTTTGTTTCATCTAATTCAGAAATAAAAGTTGAGCGTTCTGTTTCATCAAAACCACTATAACTGACAATTGCGACATAAAAATGTTCTTTTAACCCTTCTATAACATGTCCAAAATTATTTTTCCAATAACAACACGTTCCTGGAAACAACACCATTACTTGCTTTGATTGATCTCCAAATGTATAAACTTTCATAGAAACCTCCGTTAGCTTTAGCTAACATAATGCTAACATACTTTATGCTAAAAAAAGAAGGATTTCTCCTTCTAATATTATAAAGCTCTATATTTAAAATCAAAAATATCGTTGTGCTAGATGTATCGTTCTTGTTATTATTACTATCTTTTACCCAATTTACCTAACTAATAATTTATTTTGTATATTCTTTAATTAATGAATTAATCCATGAATTAATATTTGAAAATCTAAAACCTAATTTTTTAGCAAGAGCTGTATTTATTTGGTAACTTTCTACATCATTGTACGGAGCAATTTCTGTAGTCTTTTTTAAAAATAACTCAGAAATATTTTTATCAAGAACATTTTTATTCGGCTCTAGTATTGATAAAATCTCATACATTGATAAAACCCCATCGCTAGCAGCATTAATACATCCCTTAAAATTATTTACATCTTTTAAAAATGCTAGAAATTTCCCAGCTTCTTTAGAATCTACGAAACTCATCTTATTTTTTATATTATTTACATATAAATTTTTCTTTTCTCTATAACATTTTATATACTTAATCAATCTTCCTGTATAATCATCTTTTCCTATAACAAATGGGAATCTAACACAAATATAGTTTATATCATTAAATTTTTGTAATATTGCAGCCTCAACAAGACGTTTCCCTTCTGCATATTCAACTTCATTTCGTTTACAATTAATATATGGATAAGTTATTGAATCAAAATCAGTTTCTTTTACATCTCCTTTTAAAGGATTGTAAACAGATGTAGAAGATGTAACAATATATTTTCCACAATGAATATGTGGTAATAATATTTCTATATCATTAGAACAATATGCCAAGTTATCATATATTACATCAAAATATTTGTCACTAAGATTATTAATTATACTTAATTCATCATGTCTATCCAATATAATTCTTTTAATTTTATTTTCAAAAGTATCACTAGTTAATCCTCTAGTTGCTATTGTTACATCACAATTACTTTTTAATAATTCATCAACCAAATGAATACCAAAGAATCTCGTACCACCTAAAACTAAAACTTTCATCTTACTTTCTCCTTTATATAAAAATATAGAGTTAATGTTTTTGAATATACGTATATAATTTTTAAATTGTATTTCTAGTACTTAATTTCTTAATTATTTCTATTTCACGAAATAAAGTTTCATCCAAGGAACAACAATTATTTAACATTTGATCATAATCATCAATATCAATACTTTTTCCTTGCAAAATCATATACTTTAGTATGCAAATTTGTGCTTTATGTTCTCCAATTCCTTTAAATTTCAATAAATTATTTTTTAATTCAATAAAATTAGTTACTTGAAAAACATTATTTATATCTTTAAAATCATATTTTAAAGTGTCAAACATACTATCTAGATAATCTATCATTTTATTAGGAAATCTGTGTTTAATGACTTGTTTATAAAATAAATCCGTTAATTCTCTTTCGGTACATACATAGTTCTTTTTTTCCAATTCTTCAACTAATTTAAGACTATTTTGTAATGTAGTATTTGTATTTTGTGATTGATGAAATATCGTTGATATTAAAAGATAATATATTTGTTTTTTATTTATTTCTTCCATTTTCTTTTTATATTTTCCCTTTCCTTTTTTAAAAATGCATCATACAAATCAATTTGTAATTTATTAGCTATTGAAAATAAAACTATTAATACATCCGCAATTTCTTCTTCAATAGGAGAATAATTATTTATTTTGCATCTATCAATTGGTAAACTTGTTGAATCCTTTCTAATAGACTTTGCTAACTCACCCACTTCTTCCATTAATAACATTAATTTTAATTCTATTGACTGATTGTTGAATCCTCTAATTTCTAAAACATTATTAATATAATTTTGTAGTTCCACTAATGATGTACCTTTCTTTAAATCATTGAAATATTCTTCTTGAGTTTTCATATTACTCTCCCCCCCCTCTTTTTCACATAAAATTAAAATAATACTTTGCTTTATAAGTTCATTATACTCCAGACAATGCATAAAGTTGAATAAATAACATAAAATAGTTTTTTATCTAAAAAATTGTCTTACTGTTAATTGATAAATTTTGATCTAATATTCACCAAAATTAATTGATTTTCTCTAAACATAAATTGTATCATAGCTATCAATTATTCTTAATATAAACATGTTTAATTTTATATTAATACTGACTAACAATTAGAAACATATAAAAAAAGAAGGATTTCTCCTTCTAATATTGTAAAAAGATTTCTCTGATTTCATCACGATCATGTGTTTGTGTTAAAGCAAGCATGAGTAAAACTCTTGCTTTTTGTGGTGATAATGTATTTGAAGAAATACATAAATGATGTGGATCAAAAATTTCATCATCAAAAACAATCCCTTGTGAAATACGCGAAGAACGTACAAAAATAGTTCCTTTTTCTGAAAGTTCTTCAATAGCTTTTAACCATGCTTGGCTATAATTTCCACTTCCTGATCCCGCAATAACAATCCCTTCATGACTACTTGCAAGATCATATAAGATTTTAGCATCCGCACCACTGTAATAAAAAGCAATCGCTACACTTTTAATGGAATCAATACGTTTGTTAAAACGTGATTTTACCGTATGAATCTTACTTGTTTGGGTATAGAAGTAAACTTCTTGATCCTGCATATATCCTAAACATCCTAGTGATCTTTGATCAAATGCATCGATTTTAAAGTTATTGACTTTTTCAATATCTCTTCCTGAATAAATCGTATTAGAAAATAATGCTAGAACACCTCGATTATAGGATTCTCCATGACAAGCTAAACAAATAGCTTGATAAAGATTAAATGGACCATCTGCACTCGTTGCTGTTGCTGGACGCATTGCTCCTGTTAAAACAACAGGTTTTGGTGTATTTAATGTTAAAGTTAAAAAATAAGCTGTTTCATCTAAAGTATCTGTCCCATGGGTAACGACTGCACCATCAATCGTGTCATCCGACAAAATTTCTTCAATGTTATTTTTCTCATTACCATGTTTTTCGGTGGAGGAATGATCCCGACTTTTATCCTGATCAATCAGCTGCACATGGTTAATACAGTGTGGGCAATCCTGATTCCAGGAGCATTTAATGTATGGAATATGATTCTCGCAAGAACTTATTATCAGTCAATTCCAACAGAATTAAGAGAAGCATCTGCGATTGATGGAGCGAATGAAATCCAACATTTCTTTAAAATTATGATTCCGGTATGTAAGCCGATCATTGCAGTTCTGGCACTCTGGTCCTTCGTTGGAATGTGGAACAGTTATTTCGATGCAATGATTTATTTGAATGATGCAAATCTGCAGCCATTGCAGTTAGTGCTCCGTTCTATTCTGGTACAGAATACACCACAGCCGGGCATGATTGCCGATATTCAGAGCACAGCGGAAATGGCAAAAATAGCAGAACAGCTCAAATATGCAACCATTGTAGTATCAAGTTTACCACTGTTAGTAATGTACCCATTCTTCCAGAAATATTTTGATAAAGGAATTATGGTCGGATCGGTAAAAGGCTAATAAGAAAGGAACGATACAGATATGAAGAAAAGAAAAGTAAATGCATTGCTTGCAATTGTACTGTCCCTGACGATGATGGTGGGAGTTGCAGGATGTGGAAAAAAGCAGCAGCTTGAGGCTGAAATTGATCCGGGTACACCTGTATCGGAGGTGCAGTTTCCATTAAAGGAAACTGCAGAGCTTTCCTTTATTACAAGTGCACCGGCTACATCAACACAGGATCCGAATGAACGAGTAATTTTTCAGCGAATGGAAGAGCAGACCAATGTTCATATTGACTGGACTTGTTTTGTATCGGATCAGTTCTCTGATAAGAAGAATCTGGCGCTTGCACAATTTGGAAATCTGCCAGATGGATTATTCAATGCCGGAATGAGTGATTATGATCTGTTGCGTTATGCAAAACAGGGGATTATCATTCCGCTGGAAAATCTGATAGATAAATATATGCCGAATTTACAGGCAGTGTTTGAAAAATATCCAGAATACAGGACAATGTGCACCGCACCAGATGGACATATTTATTCCTTCCCATGGATTGAACAGCTTGGTTCTGGGAAAGAAGCCATTCAGGCAATCGGAGATATTCCGTATATTAATAAAAAATGGTTGGATTATCTAGGACTCGAGATTCCGACAACAACAGATGAACTGGAACAGGTATTGATTCAATTCCGTGATCATGCAGATGA
>ERZ832317.3905-NODE-3905-length-15013-cov-11.377056_pt1 | contig 15013 bp, 10 predicted proteins | sample MGYA00519695_ERZ832317 | MGnify/ENA primary metagenome ERZ832317 (study PRJEB31850, sample SAMEA3708726) | human gut metagenome | biome: human gut; feature: human-associated habitat; material: faeces | place: China | collected 2014 ...
CCTTGCAGGGTGCAGGGGCAGCGCCCCTGCCGGAGTCCAGAGGCAGAGCCTCTGGCGTCTCCCCTTTTACCCCAGTTCCTTCACCCGGTGGCAGGCGACGAAGTGACCTTTCTCGACTTCGTTGAAGGGCGGCATCGACTGCGCGCAGGCTTCGGTGGCGTAGGGGCAGCGCGTGCGGAACGGACAGCCCGACGGCGCGTTCAGGGGGCTTGGAATGTCGCCGGAGAGGACAATGCGCTTGTTCGCGCGCGCCGCCTTCGGGTCAGGCAGCGGAACGGCGGACAAAAGCGACTTGGAATACGGGTGCAGCGGGTGATTGTAGATTTCCTCCGCCGACGCCAGCTCCACCATCTTGCCCAGATACATCACGGCGATTCTGTCCGAAATGTGCCGCACAACCAGCAGGTCATGCGCAATGAACAGGTATGTCAGCCCCAGCCGATCCTGCAAATCATCAAACATGTTGATGACTTGCGCCTGAATCGACACGTCCAGCGCCGACACCGGCTCGTCGCAGACGATGAATTCCGGATTCACCGCCAGCGCGCGGGCAATGCCGATGCGCTGCCGCTGACCGCCGGAAAACTCGTGCGCGTAACGCGAGGCGTGTTCACTGTTCAGCCCGACATAGCCCAGCAGCTGCAAAATGCGCTCCTCCCGCTCCTTCTTGGAGGAATACAGGTGGTGCACATCCAGCGGTTCGCCCACGATGTCCGACACGGTCATGCGCGGGTTCAGCGAGGAATACGGATCTTGGAACACCATCGTCGCCTTCGTGCGGAACTTCTGCAAGTCCGCTTTCGTCTTGACGGGCTTGCCATCGTAAATGATTTCGCCCGCCGTCGGCTTGTACAATTGGAGGATGGTGCGCCCAACGGTCGTCTTGCCGCAGCCGGATTCGCCCACCAGACCGAGCGTTTCGCCCTTGTTGATGGTGAAGGACACATCGTCGACCGCCTTCAGCGGCTTGGTGCGGAAGAAGCCCATGTTGATGTCAAAATACTCTTTCAGTCCTTTGACTTCCAGCAATGGCTGGTGCATCTGCGCTTCAGACACAGGGCACTCCTCCTTCCTCCGTGATGCTGCCGTCCTCAACGCCCTTCTTGACGTTCATCCAGCAGGTTGCCATATGGTCGTCATTGATGAGCATCCGAACCGGCTTCTCTTTCAGGCAAATCTTCATCGCCGCCTCGCAGCGGGGCGCGAACGGACAGCCCTTGGGCATGTTCAGCAGGTCAATCGGCGTACCGGTAATCGGCTCCAGGCGCTGTCCGTTGTTCTCCGCCGTCGGGATGGAGCGCATCAAGCCCTTTGTGTATTCGTGGCGCGGGTTGTAGAAGATTTCATCCGCCGTACCCTGTTCGCAGATGGAACCGGCGTACATGACGATGACCTCGTCGCACATCTGGGCGACAACGCCCAAGTCGTGCGTAATCATGATAATCGCCATGCCCATCTTCTTCTGCAAATCGCGCATCAAATCAAGAATCTGCGCCTGAATTGTCACGTCCAGCGCGGTCGTCGGCTCGTCGGCAATCAGAATGTCCGGCTCGCACGCCAACGCCATAGCAATCATTACGCGCTGCCGCATACCGCCCGACAGCTCGAACGGGTACTGCTTCATGCGCTTTTCCGGCTCGTTGACGTTGACCAGCTTCAGCATCTCCACCGCGCGTTCGCGCGCCTGATGGCGGTTGCGGTCGGTGTGCAGCAAAATCGCTTCCATCAGCTGCCGGCCGATGGTGTAGGTCGGGTTCAGGGACGTCATCGGGTCTTGGAAGATAATCGAGATGCGATTGCCGCGCACGGTGCGCAGCAGCTTCTCGTCCGCGCCGACCAGCTCCTGCCCGTCGAATTTCACGCTGCCGCTGACGATTTTGCCCGTCGGCGCAAGAATCTGCATGACGGAATATGCCGTGACGCTCTTGCCCGAACCGCTTTCGCCCACGATGCCCAGCACCTTGCCGTGGTCAAGGCGGAACGAAACGCCGTCCACCGCCTTAACTTCGCCCGCGTCGGTGAAGAAGGATGTATGCAGGTCATTGACTTCCAGCAATGCCATTTTGTCCAGCTCCTTTCATCACGCATTCAGCTTCGGGTCAAAGGCGTCGCGCAGGCCGTCGCCGAACAGGTTCAGGCTCAGCACGATGAGGCAGATGACCACGGCGGGGATAATCAGGCGATAGGTGTAGGAATAGATGCCGTTGAGCGCGTCAGAAGCCAGCGAGCCCAGCGAAGGCATCGGCGCGTTGACGCCCAGACCCAGGAAGGACAGGAAGCTTTCGGTGAAAATCGCGTTCGGAATTTGCAGCGCGGTCGAAATAATCACGACGCTGATGCAGTTCGGCAGAAGGTGCTTGCGGATAATCCACTGCGCCTTCGCGCCCGTCGCCTGCGCCGACAGCACATACTCCTGCTCGCGGAGGGACAGAATCTGACCGCGAATCAGGCGCGCCATGCCCACCCAGTAGAGCAGACCAAAGACGATGAACATGCTGATGATGTTCGAGCCGATTTTCTCTAAGATGGTGCCTTCCACATGCAGCACCTGCCCCAGCACGACCGCCAGCAGGATGATAACCAGCATGTCCGGCAATGAGTAGATAATATCGACGATTCGCATGATGAACAAGTCCACCCTGCCGCCGAAATATCCTGCGACTGCGCCAATCATCATGCCAATCACCAGCACGATGATGCTGGCGAAGAAGCCGACGGCAAGGGAAATGCGTGTCCCGTAGACGACGCGGATGAAGTAGTCGCGTCCGTGCGCATCCGTGCCGAAGATGTGCGGGAAAACAGATTCCCCTTTGTCGATTTTCTTCAGTTCCGTCTTGCCGTACTGGAACGGCGCGAGGTTGTTGTAGCTGTTGTCCATCGGGCGTCCCTTCGTCTGCCCCAGCATCTGGTCATACGAGTACGGCCAGAACATCGGAATAATGATGGAGGACAGCGTAATCAGCACAATCAGAATCAGGCTGATGGTCGCGACCTTGTTCTTCAGCAGGCGCTTCACGCCGTCGCGGAAAAAGGTCGAGGACGGCCGCATCCGGGAGATGACTTCCTTTTCCTCCGCCGTCGCGGGCATGAAGGAATCCACATCCAGATGCAGGCTAAAGGGCTTTTTCTTGTTCATCATCATGATGCAGAGGCCTCCTTATTCGTAATCAATGCGCGGATCAACCACCTTGTAGAGCAGGTCGCTGATCAGATTCATAATCACGATTAAAGAGGCGAGGAAAATGGTCGTCCCCATAATCATGGTGTAGTCGCGGTTGGTGATGCTGGATACGAACTGGCGGCCGATACCCGGCACGGCGAAAATCTGCTCAACGACCATCGAACCGGTGACGATGAACGCCAGCATCGGGCCGAAATAGGTGATAACCGGAATCAGCGAGTTCTTCAGCGCGTGACCGAAGATAATTTTCTTGCCCGAAACGCCCTTGGCGCGCGCGGTGCGGATGTAATCCTGCCCCAGCACGTCGAGCATGGAGGAGCGCGTCAGGCGCGTGATGTAGCTCATCGGATAGAGCGCAAGGGTGATAATCGGGAGGATCAGCCCTTCGGCCGTCGCGCCGTTCGCGGGTACCCAGCCTAACTTGACTGAGAACACTATCAGCAGGAATGACCCCATAATGAACGACGGCATGGACACGAACGCGGTCGTAATCACCATGATAATCTTATCCAGCACGGTGTTGCGCCGCAGCGCCGCCAGCGCGCCGAGGACGATGCCGACGATTGCCGCGCTGAACGCCGCAATCAGACCAAGCTTTGCGGAGGTCTTCATGCCATCCAGAATAATGTCAATGACCTGACGGCCGCGCTGTTTCAGGCTCGGCCCGAAGTCCAGCTTCGTCACCACGTCGCGCAGATACGTCACATACTGTTCACCCAGCGGCTTGTCCAGCCCGTACTTGGCCTCCAGCGCCGCCTGCGCTTCCGCGGAAATTGCCTTTTCACTTGCGAACGGTCCACCCGGAATCGAGTGCATCACGAAGAATGTCACCGTGATAACAATCCAGATGGTCAGCAGCGCCAGCAGCACGCGCTTGAGGACATAAAACAGCATCTTGGAATTCATCCGCTTCACCTTCCCGGCAGGGGCGCTGCCGCGTCTGCCTGCGTTTCTTGTTCATCGACGCGCAAAACCAACCAGTTTCACCGCGTCGATACTTTATTATGAAACACTGTATGGAGAAAATCAAGTATTTTGCTGCATAAACTGTGTTTTTTTCATGTTTTTTTCGTGTATTTTGAATATTTTCGGCTATGCAGTTGCATTTGTCAAGTTTTCTGCAGCTCCTTGTGCATTTTTGCGCACAAAAAAAATGCAGGACGGCGATTCGTCCTGCATCGTGGTAACGAAGTGAATTACTCCGCTGCCGCCAAGCTGCCGAAGATCTCCAGCGGCATATTCTCCAGCGCGTCGCCCACTTCCTTGCTGGCAACCTGGAACGTCACGGCGAGAACCGTCTCGTCGTCAAGGAAAGCATACAGCGCCAGCACGGTGTCGCCCGGCGTGTACATCAGGCAATAGTTTTCGTTGACATACAGCTCAGCGAGCATTTCTTCCGTCGCGCCCGCATCCTGAATGCCTTGCAGCAGCGTTTCGAAAGTCATCGCGGACTTCTGCACCGTAATGCTGACCGTCTGGTCGGCGTTGACGGCGAAGAGCAGGATGTTCTCGGCGTTTTCCGTGCCTGCGGGGACTTCCTGAACCGCCCAGTCCGCCGGAATCTGCATCGTCAGACCCGTTTCACCCAGCGCAACCGTCTGCGCCTCGAAGCTGACATTCATTTCAACTGCCGGCACTTCCGCTTCTTCCTCCGCGAACGCAAAGGCGGTGCAGCACATCATGAGCGCCATCAGGAGAGCAAGGAGTTTCTTCATATTTGTTTCCGTCCTTTCATTTCCAGCATGATTCGGCTGATTTTTTTCCATATGGAACAGTCTCAGCTGGTAACATCTATGATATCAGATGCAAGGCGCTTTTGCTATACACTTTCGCGCAGGAAAACGCTTGATTCGCGCAGATTTGGGATTTCAGAATGAAGCAGCTTCCATTTTCATTTGGAAAATGCGAGTGAAGTAACTTTTATTTACTTTTCAATTCTCACAAAAACAAGCAGTTGATTCTTTCCGTAAAAGCGGACTTTACTTCCCTCCCCCATCACAAAAAACGGGGCACCGCGAGAGCCTTTCGCCCCGCAGCACCCCGCCATCCGCGGATGCGCAATTCCGCATTCCGCATTATTCCTTACTTCTTCGTCCAGTCCTGCTTTTCGCCGATGCCGTAGTTTGCCGGCAGCACGTCGTCATCAACCAGCACGAAGCCCAAATCCGCCGTGTAGGTCGTACTGGCGGAGGTCACCTGCACCGGGTTCGATTCGCCGTTTTCGCCCAGAATCGACGCAATCAGCGGAATATCCGTGCGCATACGCGTCGGCACAACTTCCGTCGGGTAGATGGGCTTGAGCGTGTACACGCCCGGATACAGGTTCTCAAAGGTGTAGTAACCGTACGCGTCGGTTGTCGTTTCCGCGACGAGCTGGTCGTTGCGCCACAGCTCGATGCGCATGTTGCCCAGACCGAGTTCGCCCTCGTCCTGCAGGCCGTTGCCGTTCAGGTCAAGCCAGCAGAAGTCACCCAGCGTGCCCGGCTGCACCGCGCCGATGTTCTGTTCCAGCTGATGCTGGCTCATGCGCAGGGCAATCAGGTCGCTCTCTCCCTCGCGGGCGGTGTAGGTCGTCATCACGCTGATGTTCTGCCCGTCCTTGAGGCGCGTGTCGTCCTTTTCTACGACGACGTAGCCGTTCGGGAGCGTCACACGCAGACGGTAGTTGCCCGGCATCAAGCCGTCAAAGCGGTAGATGCCGTCCTCGCCCGTCGTCGCGTTTTGCAGTTCGCTGCCCTTTTCGTCCAGCAGGATAACCTCCGCGCCGGACAGGGGCGCAATCTCGCCCGCGTTGTCGCACCAGACCATGCCGCCGATGCTTGTGTCAATCTTCAAGCCCAGCATCGGAGCAGTGTAGTTGTTGTTTTCGCTAATTTCAATTTCGGTCATGACGAGCTGACTGCCCTCGGTGGTGAAGGTGCTGTCGCCCAGACGCGCCGCCTGCGTACCTTCCTTGAGATCGTAGGCAAGGCTGTACACGCCGGGGGCAATGCCGTCGATGGCGAACCGCCCATCCGCATCGGTCTGCACCTGCGCAAACACCGCGCCGGTTTCATCCAGCAGGGTCAGCGTCTCGTTTTCCGGGGTGATTTCGCCCGCGTCCATGCGCCCGTTGTCATTCTCATCCACCCAAACCTGACCGGACATCTTCGACGGAATCACGCCGCCAAGCGCCTGATTCAGCCATTCCTCGCCCAGGCCGATTTCGATGTTCACTTGCTGCTCGTTCAGCCCGTGCATCAGCGGCAGGGTCACATTGTCGCCCAGCTTGGAGAGCACCATGCCCTCCGGGAAGCGCAGGGTCAGCGTGTAGGCGTCCGGCCGCAGCCCGGTGAAGCTGTACGCGCCCGTCGCATCGGTGACGACGGTCTGCTCCGTCAAATCCTCGCGGGAGGGGGTCAGAATCAGCGTCACGCCGGCAAGCGCCGCTTCGTTTGCATCCTGTGCGCCGTTGCCGTTGTGATCGGCAAACACCATGCCTTCAATGTCGCCCAAAGCCAGTGCGCCGCACAGGGGCGCGGTGACCTCTTCGCCCACGCCGATGGTAAAGGAATCCGTCGTGCCGTCGGAATCCGGCGCGATGGTGTTGCCGCCGTCCGCCAGGGGAGCAAACACGCCGTCGCCCGGCAGCTCGTAGCGCAGGCGGTACGTTCCGGGCAGCACCGCGTCAAACAGGAAGCTGCCATCCGCGCCGATGGTACGGGTCGCCACGTCGCCGGTTTCGTCCATCAGGTGGACCACCGCGCCGAGCAAGCCGCCTTCATCCGCGTCGCGCATGCCATTGTCGTTCTTGTCGGCAAACACCACGCCGGACACATGGCCGGGGGTAATCATACCGATATCAAGACCCGTCAAATCCGCGCCCATTGTCAGCGCCACCGGTTCGCTTTCGCCCGCGCCGCCGGAGAGGTTGCGGAGGATATTGCCGTCGCCCGTGCGTGTGAACGCCAAGCCGCGGTTCGCGGTCGCGCTCACGGTGTACTGCCCCGGCGCAAGGTCATCGAAGGTATACACGCCGCTGCGGTTCGTTTTCGCCGTGCGGGTATTGCCGTTTTCATCCGTCAGGGTGACGGTGAAGTTGTTGACCATCTTTTCCGCGTCCATCCGGCTGCCGGAGAAGTCGTCATCCAGATACACCGTGCCGGAGATGCTGCCGTAAGTAATCGCGCCGATGGCCATCGTCATCTCGCTGTCGTTCTCCAGCACCACGTCGGAAATCGTGTGCTCGCGGCGGTCAGTGCCGGGAGCGAACATGTTGCCGTACTCGCCATCGCCCGCGATGGTGTACACATAGCCTTGCGGAATCGTCGCTTTGACGCGGAACGTGCTGCCGCGGATGTTGGCGAAGGTGAAGCGCCCGTTCTCGTCGGAGACGGTGTTCAGCAGCTCCTTGCCGATGGCCTGACGGTACAGGACGACCTTCACGCCTTCCAGCGTCTTTTCGCCCTCGTCATACACGCCGTTGTTGTTTTCATCCAGGAAGCAGATGCCGTTGATGTCAGAGCCCTTCATCACGCCAAGGAGGACTTCCTCCAAGTCACCGCGTTCAAGAATCACCTGATCCGTTTCGGAGCGCTTGAATTCGCTGGTGATGATGGAGCGGCGATTACCGCCCGTCTGACTGTAGCGCGCAAACACCAAGCCGTCCGGCAGGCTGTATTCGACATTGTATGTGCCGTAGCGCATTTGACCGATGTAGAATTTGCCGTCCTCGCCGCTCTCGGTTTCGTACACCAGACCGTTTTTCACGCCGACGGCGCGGATTTTGATGCCCGCCTGACCGGGTTCACCGTCCTGATACACGCCGTCGTCGTTTTCATCCAGCCACACAAGGCCCTGCAGCGCCGCCATCGTCATCACGCCGACGCCCACGTCGGTCACAGAACCGGCTTCGAGGGTCAGCGGCACGCTGCTTTGCACTTGTGCGGTCGTTTCATCCATGATGGACATGTTCGCGCTGACATTTTTGCCGTGCGCGCCATGACCGAAGCCCGCGGGCAGCTCGCTGCGCAGGACGTACGTCCCCGCCGGCACAGCCAGCGACACTTCGCCGTTCTTGTCCGTTTCGCCGGATGCCACAACAACCTCCACGCCGTTGACTTCGGTGATGAGGCTCATCGTCGCGCCGGACACGCCTTCCTCGTACTTCCCGCGTGAACCGTTGTTATCGTTGTCGCGGAAGGCGTGGATGGTCAGCGCTGCCGGATTCGCCGCCTTCGCGGTCACAGTCGCGGGTTCGTCGCTAATGACGAGCGCACCGTTGGCAAGGGTCACGCCCGCGTCATAGCGGACGACGTACGTCCCGTATTCGAGGAACTCCGCCTGCCAAGCGCCGTTTTCATCCGTCACCGCTTCCGCCGCGACTTCGCCCGCCTGATTGACCAGCTGCACCTGCACGCCGCTCATCGGCTGACCGTCCAGCCCCAGCACCACGCCGGAAGCGTCGCCGGTGGCATGGTTCGCCAGCGCCGGCAGCACAACGGTTTCGCCCGCGCCGATTTCCACCAGAATGCTCGCCGTCACGCCCGTATCGGTCGTGCTGAGCGTCCAGCCCTCGGTGTCATACAGGCCGCGCGGCAGGGTTGCCGTAATCTGATAAGTATCAGGATACAGGTCGTTCAGCGCAAACGCGCCGCTGACCGTCATCTGTTCGCTCATCCGTTGACCGGAAATCGTCACTTCCGCCGGGGCAGACAGATCGTCGATGCTGCCGGTCATGCCGCCGCTGAGCGTCAGATCCAGTTCATACCGGCTGGTCTGCATCGCCTGAATGTTCACCAGCCACTGTGCCTGACCCTTTTGCAGGTTCGGCCAGTCGTTCACGCCCGTCAGCAGCGTGCCTTCCGGCAGCGTCACCGTGACGGAGTACGTCCCGTGGAAGAGGTCGGCTTCCTTCACCGTCTCGCCATCAGTCAGGTAGCCCGTGCGGGTCGTTTTGCCGTCCTCGCTGACAATCTGGTACGCCACTGCCGCGTTCACGCCGCGCATGAGCATCGTCAGCGTGCCGTCCACGGGTTCAGGGGTGGGGGTCGGCGTAGGCGTAGGCGTCGGGCTCGGCGTGGGCGTCGGGCTCGGGGTCGGGGTCGCCGTCGGGGTTGGCGTCGGCGCTTCCGTGGGTTCCTCCGTCGGTTCTTCCGTCGGATTCTCGGTCGGCGCTTCCGTCGGCGCTAATGTCGGGGTCGCCGTCGGCGTAGGCGTTGCCGTCGGGGTCGATGTAGGTGTCGGGGTGGGCGTCGGCGTAGGCGTAGGTTCAGGCGTGGCGGTCGGCGCCATCGTCGGCGGCACATAGTAATAGGAAGCGTTCACCTTCGTCACGGAATCCGCACCCGTGTAGCGCTCAATGTTGATAATCTTGTCGCGCCAGCTTTCAATGGCCAGCGAAGCCTTCGTCATGCGCAGGGTATACAGCCCCGTATGAATCGCCGCCGGCAGGGCATAGTCGCCCCGGCTGTCGGTGTCGAAGGAGAGAATCGTCTCGCCGCGCTCGTTAATCAGGTCAAAAGAGGAGCTGCTCTCCGTGTGTACGGTGAACAGACCCGTGTCTGTCAGCACAGCAATGACTGCTTTGTTCAGCCGTCCGCCGACAATTGACACGGTGTAGCTCGCCGCCATAATGGCGTCCTCCGGCATTGTTTCCGCCACCGGGACAAGCTGCACATTGCCCGTGCCGGGGACGGAAATCGGGTCGCTGCCGAAGTCGGTCAGGCGAATCGTGCCGACCGCCTCCCCGTTCTGCATGACGGTAAAATCGCCCGTGAATTTCCGGGATTCATACGTTCCCGCGCTTGTGGCATACATGCCCAGAAAATCCACTTGCAGCATCGTCAGCTCCGATGCCGCAGCCGTGGGGAGCAGCATCAGCAGCATTCCCAGCGTGAGCAGGAGTGACAGAAATCGCTTGCCAAGCATCCTCATCTTGCCTGTTCCTCCATCTGAATCATCCGCAAGCCGTGCGGAGTAAAGTCACAGAATAATCCATGTACTATGGTAAAGCAATCCGCCCGACTTGTCAACCATTCCGCGCATATTTTTACAATTGGATTGCTTTTCTGGTCGAAAATCAGCATGTTCCGGCAATGAAAAAGAAGGCTGACTTTTTCAGTCAGCCTCCCATGCGGATACTATTCCCAAATGAGAATGCGCCGAGATGCACCGCAAATGATTCGTTCTGGCTGACGCGAACGCCAGCGCGGGAAAGGCGCAAGCAGATGGCACAGGCGAATGCAGGAAATCGTATCAGTTGCTGCCGCCCATCAGCAGGGTCAGCATGCTCTCCGGCAGACTCATCAGCAGGGTCATGGGCAGGTTCTGCAGGTTGTTCATCACCTTGACGAACCACGTCTGGAACTCACTGTCCGTCATCGCGCCCAAATCCTGCGCCTTGCTCACGTCCAGCGCGTCCTTCGCGTCGCAGGTGCGGGTTTCCGCCGTGATGGTCACAACATCCAGACCCATGAAGCGCACCAGCACATCCACCTTGCGTACGCCCTGTTCGCCGTCCATCGTCGTAGCGGTCGTCACCACAACGCCGAAGCCCTGCTCGACACCGTCCACCGTTTCCTTGATTTCCACATCAACAACGCTGCTGTCCGTGCCGACGCCCTTGCCGCTGACGTTGATTTCAACGGGGTCTTCGCCATCATAGGCGGTCAGATTCGCCGTGAAGTTCTCCAAGTCGCCTGCGAAGGTCAGCGTCGCCGCGGTATCTTCCGCGCTCTTGATGGTCACAAGCCACGTCGCCACGCCGTCCGCCGTATTGCGGGTCATCGTGAAGGAGATCGGCAAGGGTTCTTCGCCGCCGTTGTTGATCTTCACCGAAGCCGTCATGCGAACCAGCTCGCCTGCTTCAGTCATCCAGTATTCATAAACGATGTCATCCGCGTAGAGATCTGCTTCATCAAGTTCTTTCAGCAGGTCGTCCCAGCTCGTGTCAGCAGCGGAAAAAAGCGCATCCATGTAAGCACCGACGCTCGGAACGCTGTGGATCATTTCCAGCAGGGCTTTCGTCATCTCGACGATCTTTTCCGGCGGAACGGTGACTTTGACGTAGCTCTTCGCCGCGTCGCAGTCGCCGGGCTGCTCGGTCACTTCTGCCATTTCTTCACCGGACAGTATTTCGTTCATCATGGTCATGAACGCCGTGGTGTCCGCCTGCGTCAGTTCTTCCATGAGCTGCTCTTCCGTCATGCTGCTCAGGTTCGCCGCTGCTTCCATCAGGGCAGTGTATTCCGCATTGCCGCTCAGCTGTTCCTTCGATTCTTCAATCGCCTTGTCGATATCCTCGTCGCTCTGACCGGACATCTTCATCGTCGCGCGGAGGGCTTTTTCCCTGATGGCTTCCACGTCCTTGCTGTTCACAGCAATCACGCCGCCCAGCAGCGCGCTGGACACATACATCAGCTGGTTTTCTTCCGCAGCAGTCGTCAGCGATGCCATACCCAGCACGCTCTTGCCGCTCAGGTTCAGGTCAAAGCCAGCTTCGTCGCCCTGCTGATAGCCGGTCAGGGACAGCGCCGCCAGCAGGTCGTTGATGGCAGCCATCGCGGTGTCATCCCCGCCCAGCGCCGCCACGAGGTCAGCGTTCAGGTCGTGGATGGTGATGGTGGTTTCCTGACGCGCGGCATTGTCCCACACGCTGTTTTCCGCCATCGAGGTCAGTGGCATCGCCAGCATCATGATGCTGAGCAGTACCGCAAGCAATTTCTTCATGGGGGTTTCCTCCTTGTTATTTGGTTTCCCTTTTTCTTTATAGCGAACACTGCGGAGCAGTGATGCTTTCGGTTGATGTTAGTCGGCGTTATCCAAAATGATGGTGCTGCTCGGCAGCGTCGTCGTACCGTCCATGAGCTGCCGCACGCTGTTCGGCAGATTCATCAGGATGCGCGGCAGAATCTTCGAAATGCTCGTCGCCAAGGTCAGCATGTAGGCGTTGAAGCGCGCGCTGCTGATTTCGCCCAAATCCAACACGTCGCCGTCGGACAGCAGGGGGCGCGGTTCGCACGGGCGCGTTTCGGCGGCAATCGTCAGGAAGTGCTCGCCCTGCCAGAGCAGCTGAACATCCACATTCTGATACACTTCGCCATCCACCTGCTGGGTGTCCATGCTGGCGCTCCAGCTAATGCCCTTTTCTTCCCCGTCCACCGTGCGGTGCATTTCCAGCAGGAGATTCTCTTCGTTCGTCAGCGACGAAATGGTGCAGCGATACAGGTTCTGTTCGCCGTCATCCGACGTAATCAGCACCGCTATTCCGCCATTGTCCTCCATCTTCAGCTGACCATTCGTGCCCTTGCCCGCCGTTTCCTGCCGCCAATCCAGCCGCACGTCGTCGCCCGTCGGATGGAAATTCACCGTGATTGCTGCGTTCAGCAGCGTATCCTGCGCCAGCGTCGGCGTATGGGTCGGCGCAACCTTGTAGCTGATCACCACCCGCAGCAGGCGCATCGACGCATCCACATACTGCGCCACCTGTGCATCTTCCACCAGCAGCGTCTGCTGACGCAGCCACGTCTGCAAGTCCGTATCCTCGACGGGCTGATCCTGCGCGAACGCCACCAGCTGCCGATACGTATTGAGCAAATCCACATACGCCTTGACGGCGGGCGTTTCTTCCACCGTATCCAGCAGAATGCACAGAACTTCCACCAGCTGCTCATTGCTGAGGGGGAAGTAGAGAATGTTCTTCGCCGATTCGCATCCTTCGGGCGGATTCGAGACGCTTTCCACCCGCGTAACCTTCAAAATCTTGTTCAAGCGCGTAGCAGCCTGCTGCCAGTCCGCCTCGAACAAGCCATTGGCAACGTCCTTCGGCTGCATTTCGCCCGTTATCAGCGGATTTTTCGTGATTTTCGCCAGCAGTGCGCCCACGTTCTCATACTCTTGCGCAATGGATTCGCTGACCTCCTTGGCAGACAGCTCCGTCCCGGCATCCGCATATATGCTCTGGGACGCATTCCACTGATGCAGGATTTCCGCGATATGCCGCATGTCCTCGTCGAGATTCAGGTACACCGTGCCGCCCAGCACATCACCGCTGATGTAGACATCCGCGCCGCGAGTCTGCACGCCGTAATCCACAATGGACTGGTCATTCAGAAACAGCTCACACGAGGTGAACCCCTGCCGATAGACCTCCACGCGCAGGGCATCCAGCAAATCCCGATACGCGGTTTCCGCCGCTTCCTCCATTTCCGCCATGAGCGCCCGCCCGTTGAAATCGCGGAAGGTGATGGTCGTCAGCGTCGCTTGGGGCGCGTTTTCCTCCGCCAGTCCGCACAGCGGCAGCATCATCGCCAGCGTCAGCAGAATCGCAAGCAGCTTCTTCATTCGTCAGCCTCCTTGACATTCGTTTGTGCGCTTTTCAGCATTCCATTACCATTATATCAAAAAAAACACCTGTTGCAAGCGAATATGCGCAAGTTTTACAATTCCGTGCCCCAAAGATGCAAATTTGCGCCTGAAAGCGCAGCTTCGCGGAAAAATGCTTGATGCCGTCATGCAAAATTTCTGTGAATGGCGCAAAAGGCCGTTTTCCCCTCTTGTGAAGCGCGAAAAAATATGCTACAATAGACAGAGTATTCCGGATTACTGAAAGGAGCTAATTCGCATGGAATTTCTGACCAAGCTTTTGGGCATCGCCACCGCCGTCGCGGAAACCACCACCACCGGTGCGGCCGACCCTGCCGCCGTCACCACGGATTCTGCCGCTGGCGGCATTGTCGGTATTCTCTTCAGCCTTCTGCCGCTGCTGCTGGTTTTCGTCCTGATGTACTTCATGATGATTCGCCCTGAGAAGAAGCGCCGCAAGAAGGAGCAGGACATGCTCGCGTCCCTGAAGAAGGGCGACCGCGTGTGCACCATCGGCGGCATCTACGCCACCATCGAGAGCATCAGGGACGACACCATCACCCTGAGCGTCGGCAAGGGCGACCAGACGATGGTTGTTGCGCGCTGGGCGATTCGCTCGGTGGAAGATGTGACCATCGAAAACGAGACCGAATCCCTGAACTAATCGCAAAATTCCCGGCTTCGTGCCGGGTTTTTTTTGTGCCCGATTTTCCCGCCGCGCATATGCTGGGAGTGAACAACTCACACGATGGGAGGAATCGCCATGAATCAGCGTCCGAATTGCTGCCGTCCCATGCCGCCGCAAGCGCCTTGCCCGTCCAGACCGCCTTGCCCGCCGAACCCCGCTTGCCCGTCTTGTCCGCCGACGCAGAAGGGTGTTTTATTGCCGCGAATCCTCGCCAGCGGGCGGGAGTGGCAGCGCCGCGCGTGTGTGGCGCTGTGCGTCGGCGGTTTGCCGGAGGATGCAAACGGGCGATTGCGGCTCGTCGGCGTTACGGCGTGCGGTGACGCGGATTGGGAGATTGCGCCGTACCAAGAACCGCGCCCGTGCGGCTGCCGCGGATGCCGACCGTCTCGACCCGTGCCGTGCCTTCTGCGGGTGAATATTCCGGTTGTTTGCCAAGTGCAGGCGGAGTGCGGGCAGGTTTTGCGCGGCGAAAGTGTGCTGACGACGGATGTTGCGCTGCCGATTCGCTGTGTGCAGGCGGAATGCTGGCGCAACCAGATGATGGTGCTTCCGTGCGTTCGGCTGATTGACGGCGGCGCGCCTGTGTGTGCGGATGGCTGCCGTCCCCCTGTGTTTGATTGCACGATTGAACTGCTCGTCGAAGCCTACATGACGCGGTGGGAAGCGTGCGGCAGCCCTGCGCCGACTTGTCCGGATTTGCCGCTATTCCCCCCGCCGCCGTTCGGGTGACAAGGGCGTTGGAAGACCCAAGGGGCTTTGCCCCTTGACCCCAGCAGGGACGCTGTCCCTGCACCCTGCAA